>ENA-ORSM01000008-ORSM01000008.1-human-gut-metagenome-genome-assembly--contig:-NODE-8-length-145653-cov-5.410116_pt1 | contig 145653 bp, 225 predicted proteins | sample MGYA00241903_ERZ509170 | MGnify/ENA primary metagenome ERZ509170 (study PRJEB26280, sample SAMEA2338784) | human gut metagenome | biome: human gut; feature: human-associated habitat; material: faeces...
CCAAAGATTCCAAGTCCAATCTGTCTCCAATCATATACAGATTCTCTTTGTTCTTTCAGCGGGTGAAGCGGTAGCCCTTCATCTAATACTTCGTTCAATGCGATAACAGATTCTTTTACACAATATTTAAAATCATCAAAGTCAAATCCAGTATCACAAACAAATTCAGACAAATTAATACTACCTAACAAACACGATCCGCCCGCTGGAAGAGGTTCTTCGGCACAAGGATTTGTTCCTGCATATTCAAATTCATCATCACAACTAAGTAAATTCCAATTATTAATTCTATCCCAGAAAAGCATTCCAGGTTCAGCATAATCCCAGTTCATTTCACACATTTTATGGAACATTTCATATGCATCTACTTCTTTAGTGATTGTTTCTCCTGTTTCTAGTCTAGTAAACGATAGAGTAAATGAAGTTCTATTCTTTACAGCAACCATAAATTTATCTGTAATTCTAATAGAGATATTTGCTTTGGTAACTCTATCAAGGTCTGATTTAATTCCAATAAATTCTTCCAAATCTGGATGATCGCAAGATAAACTGAGCATCAAAGCCCCTCTACGTCCAGATTGTCCGATCAGTCCAGTAACCATAGAATATAAATCCATAAATGATACTGAACCAGTTGTTTCTTTTGCTGCATTATTTACTTTAGCACCTCTAGGAGATAATTTACTGATATCTACGCCACAACCGCCACCATAGCTATATGTACGAGCCAGTTTTTTAGCACAATCAAAAATACTTTCAATATTATCTTCTGGTGGTTCAATAACATAACAATTACTAAGACTAATTTTTCGTCCCTTATTCTCTAGTCCTCTATTCGCAAGGATTCTACCACCAAATAAGAATTTTTTATCAACAATTAGTTGAGCAATAGTTAGATTTCCACCCGAAATTCGTTCAACCCATTCATCAAAAGATTCATTGTCGCATCTATATTTTCTTTCCCAAATATCTTGTCCTAATTTATTCTCTTTTCCTAACCATTCTTGTACTGTCATTCCTTATCTCCTTTATCCTTATTAAATTTTTCATTAAATAATCTTCTTTCAACTTCATCTGCATCTTTACTTGAAGTCATAAGACACAGACACACATATGCAACTACAAGTACGCATATGATAACAAATAACGCAATTACAGCAATTGCCACACTCATATAGCACCACCTCACATGTCTTTGATTTTCACTTTTAGCTTCTCCAAAAGCTGATATTTACGTAACGTATAACACATTGGATCTTTAATGATCTTTTGTGTTTGCTTTTCACAAATTAGTTCGATGAGAATTTTTCTTTCATCATCAGAAAAAATATGTGCTGGTTGAATAGTATCAGCATTTACACCTAAAATTTCTCCATCTTTTTTCATCTTCTTATCTCTCCTGTTCCACCATTACGACACTTTAAACATAAATGTGATGTTGCCGCTTCGGTGTAATTTTTTCTTCGTGTAATCATATCTATTACATATTCTTTCCCCTCAATTTCTACGGTGATAAAATCATCCATTTCTCTCCGTAGCTCTCTAATTAGTTCTCCGCTACTTATAATCACTTCTTCAAATTTCCATCCTTTCTTCTAACAAATATTGTTGAATTTCGTACCAATTATTCATTCTTTTACCTGTCCATTCTTTATTCCAACTATATATCTCCCCAAAGCAAATATTTTCTTTTGCGTTTGATGTAATAAGATTTTTTGCACTATCATCAATGAATAAACCATCACTCATATCTATATGTGCTTTATCAGAGTATTCTTTAAGATTTACACCAATAAATTCTGCAAATGGAAACCATTCTTTAATATATGATTCTTTCTGTTTAAGATTTGGTGAATATCCATGAGAAACAATCTTGATAGTGTAATATTGAGATAATTTCTTAACCGCCCATTGCGCCCATTGCATAAATTTCAATTTTTCAAAGAATCTAGGCTGATTGAAATATAAATCAATATATCCAGGTGGCGCACAATTACATTCTTCAAACCCCCAAGTATCAATATCCCACCATCTTATATAATTAAAATTTTTATAATACTTAAAATCCTCATTATATAAACCAACAATAGATTCAATTGTATTAACCAATGTTCCATCAAAATCAATATAAAGAGTTTTAATATCAGTTCTCATCTGTTGTGACACCTCGTTTAGATTTATCCTTTTTGATAATATTCTCCATTTTTTTAATTGATTCTTCGATATTCCCATCGTTTAACACAAAATAATCAATCAGATTAGACTTTTCAAATATTGTAAATTCTTCACTTTCTTTTTTATAATTAGCTTCCCATGTAGAAAAATCTCCACGTTTCTTTGCTCTTTTTCGCAGCTCACTGAATGGAACATTAACCATAATAGTAACTAAATGAACATCCATTCCTTTTGTTTTAAGTTTTAATTCATAATATCCAGTGGGATTGATAATGTAGAAATCATTATCTAAGATTTGTTGTTTCGTTGCAAAGCTGCAATAATTTACACGTTCCGTATAAGCAATCATATCATTACGATATTTTTCTACTTCATTGGAAGAGATAAATATATGATCGCAATTCTCATCTGTTTCGTTCTCTCTTCTTTGTCGAGTAGTATACGATTTTAATACTTTCATGTTCAGATTATTCGCTGTTTTTTGGGTAATGGTTGATTTACCCGAAGATGTTCTTCCCAATACACAATATACTGTATGTATAATAATCACCCTCCTATTCTTCTGTATAATCGGTTGCAATTATTCCGAAACAAATTTTATACATTCTTTTCTGAAACCAATTTAAATGTTTGTCTACTTTAATTGTTAATACGTATTTATTACTTCCGAGTTTTAATAAAGTTCCATTTTTTATTTTTGATGGTGATTCAATAGTTCCAATCATATTTATACTCCCAATTCAAGTTTAAGTTGTGGTTTAATTGGATTATAATTTTCAAGGGAAAAATCTTCGATTGAGAAATCATAGAAATTATTAGACTTAGGATTAAAATTCATTTTGACTGGTTCAAATTCATAATCATAATGTCCATTAGATGTAGATAAATCTAGTTTTTGTGCATTCGCTCTATTAATAAGTTCATTCGCAGCATCAATGTGACGATCATAAATCTGCTCATTCGCTACGAAGTGTGTAAATTTACCTGCTTTATATCCTGTTGCTTTTGCAATCATCATATGTAAACAAGCGTATTGTACTTCATTAACACCACCTGCTCCACTAGCAGTAATCATATCTCCACTTCTCTGAATAAGACACATATCAAGATATTCACCCCTTACATTCCAAATAGTAAGGAATGCACATGGCGCAAGTCCGTCAGTTTCTCTCAGATCATTTTCTTGCCATAGCGATATGATTTTTCTTCTTCCGTATGGATTAGTTTTAATATCATTAATTAGATTATTAATTAGATCATATTTTTTTACTGTATATCCGTATCTATGACCAATTGTTCCGTCACCAATATTCCAGTCGTTCCACCATCTTACACCCATATCTTCCATCTCAGAAATTACATTTGTAGGCTTTTGATAAATGGTAAAAATTTCTCTAATCGCACTTTTCCACGCAATAGGACGTAATGTACAAATTGGAAATTCAGTTTGAAGATTGTAAGTTCTCACAACATGATTCACAAAATATGTATAAGCTGGTGTGCCATCTTCATATTTAGGACGAGGATTTTCGTCTTTTGTTCCATTTGCAAGAATGTTACGAATATCATTCACAAGTAATAAATCTGCTCTTGTCATACATTATTCCTCCACAATCCATTCTTTTATTGCTTCTTTATATTTATTACATAATTCTATATTATCGCAATGATAAATAACTCTGCATGGTTTGCCAATACCTACACTAAGAACTCCGAGAATACTACAAAAATCAATAACATACCGCCCGAAAATATAATCTCCATCATAATCTTTAAATCTACTATTCTTTTGCACAAATTTATTTGCATCATCTGTGCTTTTAATACACACTTTAAATTCAATCATATAAAATCCTTTCTTAATATTCATTCTCCAATTAGCTGCATAAACTGTTCTTCATTGATAATTTGTACACCTAATGATTTTGCTTTCTTATTTTTACTAGAAGAAGATTCAATATCGTTGTTAATAAGAGCAAATGTCTTAGCAGATACAGAACCAGACACTTTTCCACCATAAGATTCAATAACAGATTTTAGTTCATCTCTATTACTGTATTTCTCCAATGATCCTGTAATAACGAATGTTTTCCCTTGTAAGGTATTTTGAGTATGATTGGATTCATTAGGAATTTTAAATGTAAATTCTTTACTTAACTCAAAAACTTTATCCATGTATGTTATAGCAAATTTTTGAATATTATTACTTGCAACTACACCGATACCATCTACTTTAAGATTCCAAAAATATCCATATCCGCAAGAGAAACAATGATAAAATTTACCAAAGTTATATTTAAAATGTTTAGCAATATCTTTACTTGCACTTTTACCAATCAGGGGTACGGAAAGTGCATAAATAAATCTGTCAAGTGTAGTTTCTCTGCTCTTTTCAATAGATTCTAATAATTTATCTACTGATTTTTTGCCGAATCCTTCAAGACTATACATTTTACCCTTATAATCAGATAGATGATAAATACTCTTAATGGAGTTTAACCAACCAAGAGAAATAAATTTCTCAAGTGTAGCTTCTGATAAATTATCCACATTTAAAGCATTTCGTGAAACTGCGTTGGAAAGTTTTCCTAATAACTTACCTTGACAATCATCATTCATACACATAAGAACTTCTGAATCATTCTCTTTCACAATTTTAGTTTCTCCACCACAAATAGGACATTTATCTGGAATTGTAATTTCTTCTCCGTAATTATTTTCAACTGAATCGCATTGTGGAATAATCATATTTGCTTTGTATAAATTACAAGTACATCCTTTTGTAAAACGAAACTGTTTGAAGATACTTACATTATGAACTGATGCTCTATTAACAATCGTGCCATCAATTTCTACTGGTTCTGTTACAATTGTAGGTGTAAGAACTCCTGTTTTACCAATTGTCCATTCAATATTAATTAACTTTGTAGGATATGTTTCATCTTTCCATTTAAGAGCCATGCGACAATTTTCATGATGTGATGTACTTCCTAATTGCTTAGAAATCTCTTTATTATTTACTTCAAAAATAAGACCATCAACAGGATATTCGTAATACTCTGGCTTCATTTTTTCTACACATTTCGACACGTTAATAGATGTTGAAATATCTGTTAATCTTCGTACGGTTTCAAATCCAATACTATCAAGATAATCTAATTCTTCTGTTTTCCAAGTAAAAGACGGATGAACCATTTCAAATACTACAAATGACAACTTTCTTTGTTTTAATATATTCAGATCGAGATTTCTAAGAGTTCCTGCCGCAAGATTTCGTGGATTAGAGTATGGGGTATCCAGAGTAGAATTAACTCTTTTAAATTCATTCCATGACATCACACATTCTCCACGCACTTCAAAAAAATGTTTATTTGGAATTGTCATTGGAATATTATCAATAAACTTACACTGTTCTGTTACATCTTCTCCAATGATTCCATTGCCACGTGTAATTCCTTGAACAAATTTACCATCATTGTATCGAAGAACTAATGTTAATCCATCTAGTTTATAAGAGCAATACCAATCGTAATCACGTAGAAATTTGATAATATCATTAATATCTTTTGTTTTATTTGCACTAAGCATTGGTTTACTATGAGTTACTTTTGTAAAACCATCAAGAACATAACCTTGTACTTTTTGTGTTGGTGATCCTGCGAGCGTAGTTCCCGTTTCTTTCTGAATCATCATTAATTCATCATATAATGCATCGTATTCTTTATCACTCATAATAGGACTATCTTTCCCGTAGTATGCGTATGATGCCTTATTGAGTTCCTGGATTAACTTTTTCATTTTTTTAATATTATCTACCATAACCCTCTATAGCTCCTTAATCCAATATCCATAATCCTGTCAAATGGGTGTTCATCTTCTTTACATTTAATAACTCCAATAAACACAACATCATTACCTGTATGATAAGTTTGTTTGTATTCTAAAAGCCAGTCCCATGCATCTTGCATATTTTTTAATTTGTTTCCCATCACACCGCCATTATGACCATATTTAATACATGGAACATATACATAATGCTTTTTACTCATTTATTCTCCTTATAATACGGACTTTTCTTTGCATATTCTTTCAGATACTTTAACATCTCTGATTCTTCTGGAAAGAATGGATCTCGTTTATATTCAAATGCAACATAATTAAAAAAATTCACCATAAACTGACCAAATCTCCAATCTGGATAGCATTGTATCCATATTCTTTCTAATTCTTTTATAAACACTGGTATTCTATTAGTATCTCTCATGTTTTCTCCTATGAAATTTATTCATCATCTACTTTTACAAACTCAAATATTGAGTTTTCGGTTTCTATCGTAATATATTTTACGATCCCTTCTAAATCATTAATAGTAATATAGTTTTTAACACAACTTGTTTTCAAAAGACTAAACTTCATTGAAGTACCATCAGAATCTATTATGTATTGAATGATCAGTGGATAACCAATCTCGATATAATCAATATCAAGTTTTACAACTCTACCAATCCGTTGAGAATATCTATCATCTATTCTATCAGTGCCACGTTCACCGCATGTACCACTATGTTTGATACTTGTAATTTTGTATAACATTTTATTCTCCTAATCTTCTACAGGAATCCATTTTTTAACTTTGACTTCTTTAAGTTCTACTTCCGTACATTTAATTTCATCATCATATTCCCAAGGTCTTTCGTCTTGACATTCTGTTGCACCTTCTGAATATGTAGTCATGTAAAACTTTCCATTATCTTCAAATACAATCTCATGGATAATTGACCACCGAGTAGTGTCTACAATTCTATCAAAAATAGTATTACACCAAGGCAAATCAAGTTCATTTACTAAATAATCTTTACTAAATACTTTTGTTCTTGTCATTATATTATTCTCCTTCTATAATTCCCCAACCTTTGCAAGTAGGGCATTCACAATATTTTTTGTTAATCTGCGACATAAGCTCTGTTAAAAATTTATCTACTTTATTTTGTAAATCTTGATAATTTTCTCCGATAATAGATGGAGCTTTTACACAATCTTTTCCAAAATCTGTAGATGTTGAATTTTTAAAATCAATAATCGTTTCTGTTTTATGTGAAATCATACGATTAACCCACTTAGGCTTTCTTTTTCTTTTACTGAATAGATTATTATTTGTATCAATTAAAATATTGTATGGATCAGCCAATGCGATTTTCTTTTTTACTTCAAAATGAAAATCATAATCAGATGTGATATCAGCAACATTAGTATCAATATTTGCTTTAACATAATTTCTTATAATCTTTAACATTTCATCACAATCTAGTTTGCAAGGTTTGTCTTGATATGCTTCTTCTGGATATTCAATTTGTGTGAGTAAATCTGTTTTTGCATTATATTTATTGGGAACAAACTCAAAATTTTCTCTTGAGTAAATTTCTTTAATTTCAAATTCAATTGGTTCATATTCTCCTGGAATAGTGTCATACTTATAGTTATATAATCCAATTACTTCATCGTATTCTTCACTTTGTTCCATTTCTTGTGTGATAATCTGTGGCATGAGTTCTGTTGCAGTATATCCTGCTTTCAGTTCATACCTAACATTAATACGTTTATCCTCTTGCTTTGCTGCTACAACTTTAGGAATACTATTAAGTTTAAACCATCTATCTTTATTTGTTTTTTCTGGTACTTCACCATCAAATAGATATCTAGTTAAGTCTGTAACTCCATAGTAATTTTCATTTGCTATGTAGATATAATTTTTACAATTGATCACTTTCAGTTTTAATGGATTTTCTTTACTATACATATTTACTCTCCCACATCATGAAATTCTCTACCATTAAGAATATTAATTAGTGCATTTTTATCTCTTTCTAATGCAAGTGAAAATGAACACTTTGCAATAGAGTCATACTTCGATAATGGTTCTCTTTCTAATTCTTCATCAATGTTCTTATCAAGAAACTCCACAAATCTCCATAAACGATCTTCAATAGAAGGAATTAATTTGCCATGAATGTTACCATTTGTATCAAACTGTACATCAGCAACATTACAATTATTGAAATCGACTACTTCTTTTTTGCTTAACCATTTAATCCATTTATTGCATTTTTTGCAATACAGTCCTGTCTGCGTCCCGCTTTCTTTTGTGTAAAATTCTTCACATCCACACTTATTACATTTTTCTGGAATAATAGTTGTTCACCTCTTTTCTTATATACTATATATAGTGTTTATTCTAATTTAATACACTATATATAGTATTGTTTTTGCCATGAAATTCTGCTTTCATTTAGTTACATTAACGCCATCCAAGTGTTTCTCCTGTTATGACTTGTCCTAATACATTGTAAAAAAGCTTGTGGTTCAGCAAGTAGTAAGCAACGCTTTTTTGCCCTAGTTATCAACGTATATAACATACAGTTATCCAATAATTGATAATGTGTATTATCAATAATACCTATTACCGTTTTTCTACCTGCTCCTTGTAGTTTATGTACTGTCATAGCATATGCAAGATCTAATGCATTAAGCTCTTTTTTTATATATTCAATTTGTTTGTCTTTGCCAAAAGTGTCTCTATATGTTACAACACAGTATTCTTCTTTTTTCTTATTTTCATTTTCTCTTTCTCCAATATCTGTTATATAACCTATTTCTCCATTGAAAACATTTTTATTATAGTCGTTTATTGTTTGCATAACTTTTGCCCCAAGTTTAAATGTCACTTCAAAACCATCAATACTTTTAAGTTCTTCGCCTAATAATTTTTCTTGAATAACTTTATTAATTTCTCGTGAACTATTAAGACATCCTTGCTTTCGAGGTACTGCAATAACTACATTATCAATACCATCAGTTTTAACTGATTGTAAAAATGTTTTAATTGCAATATCAAATAGTGATTGTCTATTTGTGCGGAACATATAGTACATATCATGCAATTCTCCATGAATAATTCTAGGTTGCAATGTTTCTGTAATAGGGTTAATGTTTTCACGAATTTTATTAGCATCAACGAGGATTCCAGATTTTTCAGCTTGTCTCATTGGTTTTGTTAATTTACTTACAATCGAGTTATCAAATACATCAATTAAATCTGAGAATATATTGCCAAACCCTATTGGCGGTAGCTGTTTATGATCACCGCAAATTACAATTTTAGTATTGTTATCAATCGCTTCTAACCAATTTAAAAATAAATTTGCATTAACCATACTTCCTTCATCCATAAATGCCACATTAGTAAGCAAATGATTATCTTTATTAAATGTAAACTTATTCAGCCCAACACATCCTAATGTTCTATGAATTGTTGCGGCAGGAAAATCTGTTGCTTCTGTAATTCGTTGTGAAGCCATTGCTGATAAAGCGGATGCCGCTATATTTTTATTCGCCAATTGATATGCTTTTATAATTCCTCTCATAATTGACGATTTACCCGTACCTGCCTTTCCTGTAATGAAGCTAACACTTCTTTGAAGTGATTGTCTAATTACATAACTTTGTTCAGTTGTATATTGAAACCCTTGCTCCTTTTCGGCTTGATTAATTGCATTGTCAACTACATCTTGTGGAACATCAAAAGTCAATGTATCCGCTTTTCTTTTTATAATATCAAATATTTTTAATTCAATATCATGATAATATTTTAGTCCTACACGTTCATTCTCAATATACAAAAATTCATCATTAGTTAATAGCCAATCTATTTTATCTACACATTCAGGAACATTGTTACTAATCGCAGATCTTAAAATAGATTCAGAACACCATGTATGACCATTACTTTCTCCAAGTTCTGTAAAATAATATTTTACAAATGCAACTAATCTATCTATAGAATCAATTTTATCTGGATGTAATCTCAAAGCTAAGTCATCGACACGTTTGAACCCTAGTCCGTTAATTTTTGTTAAGATCCACGGATTTTTTTCAATTTCTTGTTTTAACAATACAGGGTTAGGCTCTTCTGATAATAGTTTTTTTATCATTGCATATGTTACACCTAATGGTTTTAACATTACAATAATATCCGAAATCAAATAATTGTTAATAATTTTTTCTTTAATTCTATTCCATGTTAATTCTCTTACTCCTTTTACACGGCTGTAATCAATATATTTAAGTGTACCATTTGCCACATCATTTACGACATTCGGATATGCGTCTATAAGATTTTCTGCAATTGTAATAGGAATCATTGATTTCAAAAATAGTAATTGCGTTTCTCTCGTTTGAGGGATAACCGCATAAACTGCAATCGGAGTGTACTGATCACCATATTTTTTGTCACGCTTATATTGCGCTTTAACTATATATTCTCCACCAATAACTAAATGTTGCATTTTACCTACTAGCTTACTTATTTTTACATTCTCATCTGAATGGTTTTCTTTAAACGGATCAAATGATTTAGATGGTTCTACAAAGTATGGAATATCATCTTTTGTAGAGAAATTAAAACATCCCCATGTTGTTTCATCCGAATAATACATTTCGCTTAATACAATTATGTTAAACTGTAAAATATCATCTTCACTCATTTATACGTTCACCCCTTGTTTTCTCACATATTCTAACCATTTGTTGTATGGCTTTAATTTCTCTACAACTACTTTTTCTTCACTATCTTTCTTACAAAGAATCGCTACCTGTTGTCCCTTTTTTACAATATCCTCATATTCCTTTAATTGACTATGCCATACAATGCCCTCTACTAATCCAAAACTTGAATATATGTTGATGTATGCAAATTGTTTACCATTTTTGTCTTTCTTCTTTTGCACTTTTGCAATAATACCAACTAATGTACATTTCTCTCCATCAATAATATCTTCAAATGGTGTCAAAAATTTATACGCTGCATCAAATGGATTATCATTAATAAAGACTTGCAATGTCTGAAATTCCCAAAACTGTTCATCTTCAAGATATTTCTTATTCTCATCAATATATTTTTGAAATCTAATTTCCTGACTATCATTAAATTGTTCTTTTTTTAACTTGTTATATTTAATAAGTAACGCATCTTTATCGTATACTATTCTTTTTCCAGATGTAGGAATAATATAGTCTTGTAAATTAATTCCCCAATCTTCTTCAAGTTTTTTATATGTAGGTAAAGATTGTACTTCTGAAAATTTAAGTGGTTGATATTGTGATTTTAAATATGATACAAGTTTTTCTTTTTTATTTTTACATGGAATCGCACCAGATTTAATTAACGCAATAACAGAAGCTTTACCTAAAGAAAGTCTTGTTACCAAATCATTAAATGATTTATATATACCATTATTCTCTCTTTCTTCAATGATCTGCTTAGAAAGTGATTCTCCAATGCCACTAATTGCAGATAACCCAAATAATACTTGTCCATTATCTACTGTAAAATTCATACCAGAATGATTTATATTCGGTGGTTTAACACTTACTTTAAAATATTTTGCATCAAGAATATATTTGTTGATTGCGCCTGCTTTATCTTTATTTTGGTTAAATAATGCCTTAAAAAAATATGTAGGATAGTGAGCTTTAAACCATGCAGTTTCAAAACAAAGTACCGCATAGCTATATGAATGACTTTTGTTAAAAAGATAGCCTCCTTTAGAAGACAGCTCATCTGCAATTTTATTAGCAATTTCTTTTGAATAGCCATTATCAACTATCTCGTTTCTAAGAATTTCAGACTCTTTTTTAACTAATTCTACAATCTTTTTTCCAATCGCCTTACGGAACAAATCCGCACCGCCGTATGTTCTTCCACCAAACTTTTTTACAATATCAAGTAATTGTTCCTGGTATATCATGCAGTAATTTGTATCTTTAAGTATTTCGTCCATATCAGGATGAATTGATGGTGGTCTACTTCCTCCCGTAGCCATCTCAACATATTCATCAAGTGCGCCCATACTATCTGGTCTATACAGTGCTAAAATGATAGAAATAACTTCAAAGTCTAGTTGCTCTAATTTTGGTTTTAATCTAATAAGCAAGTCTTTCATTCCTGCCGATTCAACCTGGAACACTCCATTTGTTTTACCACTTGCTAGAAGTTCATATGTTTGTCGATCATTTTCAAATGCAGGATTATTAATATCATAATCCCAAGGATTTAAATGCAAGTCATCTTTAATCTCTTTTACAAGATTAAGAGTTGCTACGCCTAAAAGATCAAATTTTACAATACCAATGTCTTCAATATAGTGTTTATCTGCTTGGATTACATGCTCACCATTTGTACCAATTTTCATTGGCATATAGTCATTAACAGATGTATCAACAATACCAATACCACCAGCATGAATAGATACTGTTTTTACACGACCACTTAAATGTTTCGCAATATCAAATAATTCTGCATATTGTGGATTATCTATAATCAATTTGGGATTTGTTTTCATACATTCGTCCCATTTATCAGATGTGAATTTTTGAGAAAGCTTTTGCATCTGGTTATATGGAAATCCTAAAATCTTGCCAACATCAGTAATGGCTACTGTTGGAGTAATATATGAATAGTTGATAATCTGACATACTCTATCTTCTCCATATTTATCTACAAGATATTTGATAATTGCATCCCTATCACCAACATCTGTATCAATATCTGGAAGTCCTACACGTTCTGGATTTAAGAAACGCTCAAAAATTAATCCATATTTAATAGGATCAATATCTGTAATATGACAACAATAACATACAAGTGATCCTGCGGCACTACCTCTACCTTTACCAACTTCAATACCTAAATTTTCAGCAGCTTTGATAAAATCCCACACAAACAAGAAATATCCGTCAAATCCCATTGAATGAATAACACTCATCTCATAGTTAAGCCTGTTCTTTCTTATTTGTTGTGATTCTTTATCTAACTTATCATATCCTCTATCTTTCCATCCTTGTTTTATCAAATGCCATAAAAATTCATTATTGTCCTTATAACCATCTGGTAGTGGAAATGTTGGTAGTTGAGGCTTTTGAAACGGCATATTAACTTCTTCAATTAAATCTGCCACCTTATTTGTGTTTTCTAATCCAATACAAACATTTTCATACCCGATTTGACCATCCATACATTCATGAATTTCTTCTTCGGTCTGCATATAACAACCTTCATAGATTTCGCTATTTTCAATAGCATTTTTATCATTATTTGTACTTCTTCTACCAATTTGGATAAGTTTATCCTGGTAATATAAATCTTCTTTTCTTGGAGCATGACTATCAGTTGTAATAATAAATGGGGTATTTGTGATTTTTGATAATTCTAAGATTTTTTGGTTATATAAACACTGATCCTGATGACTATGAGATTGCATCTCAAGATAGAAATGTGGGAAAATAGATTTATATTCATTCACATATTCAATACACTTTTTAAAATCTGATTCTCTTGCTAATTTACTTGCTAAACAAGCAGATGAAATAACAAAATTTTCTGCATAAGGCTTTAAATCTTCGATTGCACATCTTGGCTTGAAGTAAAATCCTTCAAAATTACTTTTTGTAATAACTTTATTTAAATCTTTTCTTCCCTGTTCATTTCTAACAAGACAAATTAAATGAAAATATTTACTTTCTTTGTTTTTAATTGTAATATCTTCGCATTCATATAACTCACATCCATAAATCATCTTAATATCAGGATATTCTTTTTTAATAAGATCATAGTAAATGAATGCATAAGCATTTCCATGATTTGTAATTGCATATGCTTTTAATCCTATTTCTTTTGCTCTATCAAGCATTTCCCTTGGGCTTCCATATCCATCAAGAAGTGAATAATAATCATGATTGTGTAATGCACTATACATATTTTTCTCCTACCAGTCATCGCCACTATCATCTTGGCTACTTGTATCAATTACATTTACATCTTCGATAATAATTTGTGGTGTTCTAATACCGTTATATTCATTAATTGTTGGTTTCCCAACTATTGTAAATAAAATTACATCATTGTCGTCCCATGCATTTTGTAAAAAATCATATAATCTATTTCCTTCTTTACATTTAAACTGAACATATTTTATACCATTAATCATAAAGCTTATTGTATCTTCATTTCTGCCAAATACTTCAAAACTATCTCTTGTTAATGAAATATTCTCTACCGCAATTATCGGTTCTTCAATTCCTTGACCAACAATATTTTCAAATTTTGATAATTCTATAATTAATGGAATTGTGACATGATTTATGTCTAAGATAAAATCAACTTTATATGTAGAATCATATTCAATATCTTTGAGAAGTGTATTTAGCTGTTTAATGGCGTTTTCAATATTATCTAGTGACAAATCTACTATACCAAACGCATTTGGATGTCCTTTTCCGTGAATAATTTCTGTTGAATTAACAATATCTTTAAAACTATCAATAGGACTATGGTTTACGTTTCTTGCACTTCCACCATATACCGTACTATTTGTTTTTTTATCATAATATTTTTTTAGCAAAATACATGGTTTATTATATTGTTCTGCAATTTTAATAGCAGTTACACCAGTTAACCCACCGTCAAGATATTCTGTTGTATCAAGCATAATTACTTTATTTGTATCTGGTAATTGGCTTGCAATTTCAGAAATAACTTTTACACCTTTTTCTTTTAGCTTATCTTGTCTTGACTTTGCATTTTTACATAACCTTGCAGCTCTATCATAAATATTCTCTTGAATAGTTTCCGCAGGTTTGTTTTTTGTAGCACGTTTATTGTATTCAAAGAATTCATCTTGCTCAATAAATGCTTTGAATAATAGTTCTTTATCTTCAAATGAACCAATACGGATCATTCCATTTAGAATTGGTGTAATATACCACTGGATATTATGAATATTGATTTTGCCATTTATACTATAATCTTGTGATTGAATAAGTGCCTTAAAACATTTATTAGTAATATTTGACAACCCCACATCTGTTAAGTATCGTGTTTCAAATGATCTCATATCCATAACATCACTAATGTTTGCTAAAGCACATAAATCCAAATAATCATCAGCAAATTCATTCCAAGTTTCAGAATCTAATGCTTGTAAAAATTTATAAACAACACCTGCTCCACAAAAACTTTTGTTTGTGTAATTAACACTCGTCTGATTGTTTACAATTAATGCATATGGATTTTTTTCTTCTGATTCATGATGGTCAAGAATTAAAATATCAATTCCATTTTCATTTAAAGTCTTACATTGTGTTACATCATTTGTTCCTGCATCTGGGATAATAAGTAATTTTGTATCTTCTGAAACTACAACATCGTCATCAAGCCCATGAGATTTTGCCCTTTTATGTAATATATAATCCACTGGATAATTATTATCCAATTGTTTTATATATGAATACATCATTGCTGCGGAACAATAACCATCTGGATCAGAGTCAACTAATATCTCTATTTTATTTCTAATTTCAAAATGTTTCATAAATAAATTAACCGCTTTGTCTATATTGTCTAACCTGGAATACGGAATAACTACATCACTTTTTAAATTTAAATATTCATAGTAATTGTCAATTCCTCTATTTTTTAAAACTTCTTTTAATACATTAGAAGTATCGTTTTTACTATTTTCATATAATCTATATTTCAAATATACACCCTCTTATCTAAGTTTATATATATTATGTTCTACCATATAATCCCAAATTTCAGGATTATCAGACGGTGATTCATGCTCATGTAAAAGTTTTTTTTCTTCATCAAACATATAGTACAAAGGCATACCATTCGGAAACCTTTCTGCTAATAATTCAAGTTCTTCTTTTGTTACATCTTCATCAAAACAAAATATAACTTCTACTCCAAGCCGTATTAACATATCTATTTGATATTGAGATAATTCTTTTCCACCTGTACCACCTGTATTTCTTACTCCATGACTCCATAGCTCAAGAACAAATTTCTCTGCTTCTCCTACATAAATACGTCCTGTTCTTTTTATATATGGAAGTGTTTTATTCAATCCATATATAATTTTTGATTTTGCACATGGTTCTAAATAAATATATTTATTCATTCCATCAGGAACTTTTCTATCAAAGTATCTTGCTTTAACTCCAACTAAATCCCCAATTTCTGAACGAATTGGAACTGTATATCTATTACTTTCTTCGTCAAATCCAATTTCAAATTCTTTTTGAGTTTGGTAATCTATGTGATCTTCATAAAATAAATCATTTACATATGGTTTATAATACAAAAGAATATCTTCTGAAATTGGAGTTAATGGTTTTTCTCTTTCTTCTGATATATTAGAATCCATATCTTCTAACATTTTCAGTATTCTAAAACTGTCTGGTACATCTTCATTAAAATCATGATAATAAGACATACCTATTTCTGAACATATTTCTTTTAATCCTTCTGGAAATGTAAGATTCTTAACATAGCAAACTAAATCAATTAAATCAGTTTGTCTATTAACTTTAATCATTTGTCGTGTTTTATTTAAGCAAATAAGTGATTCATTATTGTATAGAATAATTGCACCTTTATTATCTCCGTCTGGATTGCCCGCTGTCCAATATTCTCCTACTGAATGATACTTGATATGGTGGCAACCAAGAGATTCCAATATTTGCTCCGAATAATTATTTTCAAATATATAATTTTTTAATTCTCGTACATCCAAGCTGCCACCCTCCAACTAATCATTATTTCTCTGTTTCTTTATGATATATCCTATATTTACCCAAGTATTAAAGTTTAGATTAATTTCAAATAACATAATCTTGTCTTTGCTACCTGCTCTGTTTTTATCCACCTTGATACAAAAATACTGTTTACTCAGGTCTAAGTCTTCTGTAATTGGTTCACCCCAAGAATCAACTTCTAAAACAACTTGATATTTGTGATATTCTTCCTTTGAAAGTTTTTTACCAATATTTAAAATATCTGCAACGTGCTTGATCTGTTTTGCATTTGCAATATTATTACTACTCAAGCTAAAAATATCAGTAAATACTGTATCGTCACTAAGCTGAAATACAGCAAATCCACTCATACGAAGCTCTTTTGTAAGTTCTTTGAGTTTTGTTGCAAACTGCTTAATTTGTGACCAATCATCAGTGTTATAACCTTTAAGAGTATCATATCCATAGTATTTAATATTCTGAACCATTTTTGCTTTTCGCAATTCAAATTCAATTCTTTCAGGACTATAATCATCTCCAACATCTTTGAACATAACCTTGCCTTTTTCATGAGAATCAATCCAGTCTGTAATTTTTTTTACATTCCAGTATTCTTCTGATGTATCTTTAATTCTCTGAATATAATCTTCATTACTTTCTATATACACACCACTATCATCAATTTTTCTTCGTAAAATGTTACCTTTTTTATCATGGTAAACACCTAATACAATTTCTTTTTCTGGCTTATTTATGTATACACCATGTAAATCTTGAAATTCTTTATTATTGATAACAGTCGTAATTAAACAACTTCTAAGATCTTCTTCGTCCATCTCGTTGCTCATGAGAAAGAAATTTTCATTTTGGACAAGCGAAACATACGCTGCTAGTAATACAAGTTTTCTTGTCTTTCCTTCGTTGGAAAGGAATCCTTCAAATAACACTTTTGTTTCTCTAAGTCCAAGAAAATATTCATTGTACATATACCAAGGGAAAGATAAACCGAAATTTGGTTTTTCAAGATATTTATCAATTTGAGATGAGTTTTTATCAGTAAGTTCTACTGCCTCTTCACCAGCATTAATTACTGTATTTATTTTATCTGCTTTTGTACGGATAATTCTATAAATGTCATTCGGGGACATTTTATCAAAGTTTCTATGAGATAATATTTTTTCTATAGGAAACCCATTTCTACCATATTCTCTTACTAATGAATATTTCTTTACAGTATCAAAATAATTCTTTACATCATTTTCATCCGCAAGAGCCATGTATCTTTGAAGAGTTTTCCAACCTTTATATTGCTTATAAAGCTTTAATCGTTCTTCATTTTGACTCATAAAAACATTCATTTTAGTTTCATCAACAGTTTGTGAAAATGTAAGATAATATGTTTCAAAACTGTCATAAAAAAATTTAGTAGCCTGATCTGAAAAATCGTATTTACTTCTCATAAAGTTACTATAATTAACTACTAAATCTGGATTCTTTAGCAATGCGCCAATAAAACATATCTCACTTTGGATGTTGTAATCTTTTAATTCATGTTCATTGCTCAATTTTTAACTCCTAGTTTAAGTTCTAACCAAAAATATCATCTACTAAATCTGTAATATCATCTGTATCAGTGTGATTATTTTTTTGTGTATTTGAATATCCTATAGATTGTTTAACAATATTTTGTGTTATAACATTTTCTTTTTCTGCTTCAAGAATTTTTTGTTTTTCTTTCCAACGTAAATAGCTATCATATTTATTAACTAACACCGCTAAATCATATAATATTAATTGGTTGGGATTTATTTCTTTATCTGATTCTGATACTAATTTTTGATTTAAACTTCTTATAAAATCAATTTTTCTATTCCACATATCCAACAATTCATTCGCTGGAATTGGAACATCTATTTTTTTACTATTACCATCTATTACTTCTTTTATTTTCACCCAGGGTAACTTTGTGATATTATATTCTTCCTTTAAAAAGCCACATAAATCTGATTGATCAAACCATTGTGAAATATATTTATCTGTATTTTCAGAAATTTTTTCAATATTATGTTTATCAATACCTCTCTTTTTTAGAAGTTCTAATACAATATCTTCACCTTCTTTTAAATATCTTTCTAAATTCTCTAGTGCTATTGTACGTTTCATGGATGGATGTTTAGTTGCATGACACCATTGAATAAAACAATGTTTATGATAATAATGTTTGTCATAATAGACTAATTCATGTTCATTTTCGGCAACATCTATATCTTCTGAACAAAAATAACATTTTTTCTTTATTTTTTTCATATTAAGAAAACATTCTTTATGATATAAATGCTTATCGAAATAATAAACATTATCATTTGTTCTATTTCGATAAATCGTCAATGCTGATTTACAACAAAAACAACTTGGTCTAGGATTCATGATATCTTTTTTACTTCTGATTAAGCGTGCCATATTTTCTCCAATATCCTAAACCATCAAAAAAATGATGGTCTAGGATTATATTCAAAAGAATTAATTAAACATATTTAATACTTTTTTAAGAATCTCTACGTCTGTAACATCTTTGTATGATGTAGGTAATCCTGCGGATTCAAGTTTGCCTTTCATTACTTTCTTTTCCATTGGTGGAAGTGCATTTCTTTTAGCAATAATTTCTTTTTTAAGAGATTCTGCATCTACACTATTTACACTTGGAACTCCACTATCTGACTCAGACATATCTGGTTCTCCAACTTTGCCAAGGATTTCTTTACTGTAAATATCCTGTTCCACATCAACTGCTTTTGTTAAGTCATTCTTAACAACAAATGACTTTTTATCTGCTGTTTTATCAATTACAGATTGCCAATCAAGTAATGTTGGATCTTCTACAATAGAATTATCTGCATGTGTATGAGTTCTATCTTTTTTGATATGTGCACATACAGTTCCATCTTCGTTTCTAAACATACGAATTTCAGTTTTTGTATTATATGACATGCCTTTAAATCCATCTGGAATTTTTCTACCTGTTACGACACTTGTTGTTGTTCCATCAGCTTGCCTAATGGTTTTCTTTTCATCTGCTTCTCTAGCAGTAACAATATAATGAACACCAGAAGCCATAAGATCAAGGATTAAATCCTGTCCTTTGAAATTAATTGTCTGATAATCTTTCAGCTCCATTCCTGCACCTTCAATTTTTACCAGTCTGGCATCTCCAACAAGTCCATCTTTATCTGCTTTAACTTTATTTCTTTTCTTAGAAAATTCAACAAGTCCTTGTTTTGCTGTAAGATTAAGGATTGTAGTTCCATCTACAACAATTGCATCTGCTCTAAATGGTTCTCCGTCAGCATCAAGAACTACATTATCTGTTTCCATTCCATCATCGTCTAATTCATAAAAATCTTCACCATTTTTTACTTTTGCAATATACTGTCTTACTTCACCAAGAGATTGTGTATATACAATATAAATATTCTCAAGATTTACACCATTTGCTTCTAGTTCTCCAAGATAGTCATCAATTGAACCAGTTTCAGGATCGAGATATAATACTCTAAATGGCTTACCATCTGGTCGTTTAAAATATGCAAGCTGCATTGCCATTGTAGATTTGCCTGTAAACTGTTCTCCATATAAAATCATTCCTAATTTACTTTGTGTTACTGATGCTTTTCTTGCTTTTGCCATTGATAAATTCCTCCAATTATGTAATTTATTTTTGTATGTTATTTTTTATATTAGGAACGCCATTTCTGACGTTCCATTGCTACTCGTGAATTAAATACTAATTAATCCCAAGCATCATCATCTCCGTCATCGAGGCTATCTACATTGCCCCAATCATCAGACGTTGATCCAAAACTTTCTTCTGCCTTATTAGCATTTCTAATTTTTGCGATTGCTTCCATAACATTCTCTTCTGTATAGAGTTCTTTGTCGATCGAAGAACCTTTTGCGCCAGTAATAATAAACTCACGTTTTGTTGGCTCAGATACTTTCTCGATCTTATCTTCCTCTCCCCACTCATCATCGTTTTCTACTGTTTCAGTCTGAGTAGCAGAAATCATATGTCCACTAACTTTGATTGCATTATATGGTTTTAATGACTTTCTAAATTTATTTGCAAGTGAAGTATCTTCAATGACAAACTCTACATCTTCAATATTGCTATATGTAACAATTTTTGCCAGTACAATGAATCTTCCTGTAGGTTTATCATTATCTGATTTTTCCTGTTCAATTCCCATAAAAATGATTACCTGATTAAAGTCATTCTGCTTTTCAAACTTTTCATCATTAAAGTCAATATCTGCACATAATGAAACCTGATTTGGAATTAGTTTTGTAGATGTTTTTTTGTTACCATTATTATCAACAAAACTGCTATAATCAATGTTTCCTTTAATGAATACACTACTTCCATCTTTTAGATTGTCTTTGATTTCTTTGCAAGCATCAAAATCAGTAAGTACCTTCTTATCATTTACTGTTTTACCTTCTGAATCAATTTTCTTTTTCACTCCGATATTTTTACCAATTAATCTGAATCCTTCACGATTGTAAGTAAATCTATCAGCCCAAGGAACTTTTGCCGTTTCTGGTTTATCACCTTTCTTTTCTGCTCTCTTAGAAAAGTAAACATTCTCCTGTTCCATTCCTTGAAGATTAACATATAGTGTTTTACCATCATCATAAGTCGCACCGAAATTAAGCATTCTCATTTCTCGATTACTCTTAGTTCTAATTTCCTTATATGCTTTATCCTTCTCCATTCCAGTAACAATTGCTTTTAACTGGAATGCTCCTTTTGTTTCTGGTAAATCAAATAATCTTCCTTTTTTCTTTGTGTCTGACATTTAAATGTCCTCCTTGTATAATTATTATTTTTTGTAACTCTGTAATGTTGTAGAAATGTATCAACATTTATGATAAACGCCCTATCGGACGGAACATGGAATTAAATCTATAAGATAAATTCTATGTCAACAGTGGTTTATGAGTATAAAATCCCAAGGGTATGCTGCTAACCACCCATATTTTATTTCTCTATTTAGTTTCAATTTATTTGGAAAATTCGACTTGAATAAGTCACAGACTAAAATGCAATATATGCTAATCTTGTAGCTGCAAAATTTATTTGATGATTAACTATTTTACAAGATAAATGAATTTTATCATAAATAAGATCTGATATTTTACAATTTGATTGAATTGTGTTTCCTGACATTCCTTTTGAATAAAACGCAATACTTTTACCATCATATTCTTCATATGCTTTACAATATGTTTCCCAACTATCTACTTCTACTATTCTGGATTGATGGTCTCTAATAATATTATTTGAGTCTATCGCAATATTTGTCTCAATTACTTGGATAAAATCACTTCCTTTCTTATTATTTATCCGATGAAATTTGGATTTCCTGTTATCTATCTCTTTCAGATAATGTAATTGTATCAATGTTGACTCCAAGCAATCTCTGTAATACCATTGGTGCTTCATCAATTAAAAACTTTTTACTTGAAACCAATGATCTGTCTTTAAGTAACTCTTGTACTGTCATTGGTTCAGGAATAGTTAAGCCAATTCTTGTAGCAATATCTTTAACAACTCCTACCCCAGTATAATCTGCACATACAACTGGATATTGTGTAATATGACTTCTATATGCTAAATATGTTGTTTTACCTTTGCCTCTTTCTAAATTACAAATTTCCATTTAATTATTCTCCTTTTCATCATCCTCATTCTCATTCACAACTTTGTCAATCTGTTCTGTAATATAATCAACTACATCTTTACCAGTTTTGCCAATTGTTTGAATATTATCTGTGGTTACATTATCTAAAACAACCATTGTATATACTGTATCTTTTGATGGTGTCATAACCACTATTGCTACACTAATACAAAACCATATAAACGATTTTTTCAAACATTGTTTAAGAGTTTCATCTTTTTTATTATCCATATATGGAATAAATGCAAATGCCATTATAATAAATGCAATAAATGTAACAAATAAGAATGCCATGTTAATGCTATCTGCTAGTTCTGCAAAATAAATTAACCACGGACTAATAATCGGTTTCATAATGCCTCACCTCCTACCTATTTATTCTCTAACTTAAAACGAAAGATCCATCTACATTTTACATTCAATCTCCTTTAACTCATCTTGCATCCTCTTAATCTCATTTTGTAGAAACTCAATTCTAATCTTACTCTCTTTCTTTATTCTTTCTCTTTTAGCCTTATCATTCTTATCGAAAAATTCATCTTCAAAATTCCAATATTCATGTTGAGTACCTTCCCAATCATGTTTTGATACAATCTGAACTTTTCTAACTTCTACCGTAGGATAATCCCAATCACAATCATACCCACAACATTGTTTATCTTCTCTATATCCTTTATCAGTTTTTATACATTCACAGTAACCTAAATATGATGTATCTGAATCAAATATGATCTCATAATAATACTTCTCTTTTTCGTCAATATAAATATTTGCTTTCACTTGATCTTTATAATCGTTACTTATAACTTCTGCACAAACCAAACCCAAATATCTAAGATCTTCCGCAAAATCTGTATATTTTTCAAAATGATAATTGATATCTTGAGCTAAAGGAGCAATAAGAAATGCTGTATTAAGTTTATATTTATCTTCTCTTTTATCATTAAGTTCTTCAATCTCATTGATTAGCTGTTTGAAAAATTTTGTTACAATCGGTTTATAAAAATCCTCTATGTACATTTATTCTCCCTTCAATATCCTCTCATCTCGAATAATTCTTCTTCATATGAGATACACTCATATTTCTTACAATTATCTACTGTGCATCGAAATTTTCTACACCAGGGACTTCCATCTCCCATGTGATCGTATGGACAATGATAATCTTTTCTGCAATATTCACAGTTTGTATATTTCTCACATGCCATTTATTTATTCTCCATCTGATTCATATTCAATAATATATATTATTTTCAAATTATACCTTTTTGCTAAGTCAATCATATGTTTTGTACCTCTACTTTTACCATTCCAAAATGCAATTAAAATTCCAATATTTCCATTTTCAACTGCGAATTTAGCCATTTCTGCATTGCGCCTATATCCAGCAGATTTACCATATAAATCCCAATTTGCAGGAAATCGAGATAATTCATAGTGATTATCTTTAGCAAATTTTTCTCCTAATTGATCTGCACCTTTTGCAGTACCACTAATAATTCTTATTTTATTATCATATATTTTCAAAATATCATTTACATTACGCTCAAGTAAATTATAATCGTTGAAATCTCTACCACCTGCAATTATTACTCTTAGTTCTATCATTTATTCTCCTAACATTTTCTTTACATCAAGTACGTCAATCTTCTGGTAATGATACTCATATGGTGATTCAATATAATCTTTATTTAATTTATCAGTAACATCATTGACGCAATATGCGGCACATCTACTACCATATCCATTGCTACTAAAATAGATTTCCGCTTTATCACACGTTTCTTCACCAATTTTAAAATTGCTTTTTCTACACTCAAGACATTTATTTACTTTTTTACATCTTTCATTGAGCTTATCTACCAGGAATTTTGCGGAAGATTCATCCCAAGTGATTCCGTCTATTACTTCACCATAAGAATGTGTGATTAGATATGCTCCATCTACTTCACTCTTGATCATCTTAACCTCCAATAATTGCTTTAGCTAATTTATCCCAATCAGATTCATAATCTTCTTTAGATAATTCTCTCAGCACATCTTCTGTTGACAAATCAATAATATCTGATTCTTTCGCAGCTTCGATTGCTGTTTTGCCTTTAATAATCAATTCTACAAATTTTGCAATTTTAACATCTTTCATAGCATCATTCTCCAAATAGTTCTCTTAATTTATCAAAGTCATAATCAAACATATTATGCTCATTGCAAACTCTACATAAATATACAGGTATTTCATAATAGGTAGAATCTTCATCCCTATGAGAACATAACTGACAAGAATCTTTAATAAGATGTCTTAATTCAGGCGTTGGATATTTCTTTAATAACCTGTACAACTCTTCTAATTCTGTATTTCTTTCTTTAATCTTTTTCTCAATCACTCGATCACGTTGTTTTTTGCTATATTTGTATAACTGTTGAATCTGATATTTTTCTGCTTCTTCCTTTGTAAAGAAAATACTCTCACCTAATTCAGACACTCTATAATTCTCTGGAAGACACATCATCCATTTGTGTTGCTTTCCATATTGAATTCTACGAATTGCGTAATTTTTAATCCCTTGCCGTGGGAGTATTAAAAACACTTCTTTACCAATTAATTCTTCCATATTAGAAATTCCGTTTTTCGATAAGTAATCACTTAACATTTAGTTCTCCTTATGATATTCTTTATCTAGCCAATGAATACAATTTTCAATCGCAGCATCTTTATTACTAAATGTATATCCACTAGGACTACACCAAACTTCTGATCCATTAATTACAGTTCTATGAACGAAATACGGTGCAAGTTCTTCAAGTGACATTGCTCTAAATCTATCTATGTTTCTCATAATCTACCTCACATATTAGTTTCTATACCATGCCATTTCTTGTGCTTTGTACAGTCTCGAAATTCGAGATTACCAAAATGGATTCTTACTTCTACATTCTCTATATCATCCTGTTAATATCCAATCACGATACTGTTTTACTTCACTATCCGTCAAATTATAAATGTTCTTATAATAACCTAACACCTTATCTACCTGCTCAACAGACCAATCATAATCAGATAATGCTGCTTGACGTTTATATTCCGCAATATGTTCATCTACTTCTTTCTGTGCTTCATCATATGAACGATATACTTTTGAGCAAGTTACAGTAGTATAATTAGGTATTCTATTGATTCCCCAATCTTGCGGATATCCCTTATGTATTCTCCAACCATCTTTTGTAATTTCTGATTAATAGATCCATGAAAGATTTTCGCACGTTTCACTAAGAATCCTTTATCATATGCTTCTTTTAATGTTTCTGGTTTATTAATTTCCAGTTTGAAACTAATCTCTTCATCTGTTAATGGATCTTGTTTAATCTCAAATAGCTTTGTATCATAACTCCAATTCTTAGGAAGCTTGTGAAATCTCTGCTCAGTGTTAAATTCATCAATCGGAATACCTTTTATATAATCAGAATAGATTCTTCTACGTTCTCTTGGTGCAAGATAGTCGATATACACATCAAATTTATACTGTTCATCTACCATTCCATAATGAACTGAATATTTATATCCACATTGATGACACCAAAACACAATTTCTCCGCTTTCAAATCTCTTGTCATTGGGTGGTACATTTGCCATGACTATTCTCCTTTCAACATTTATTAGAATGTGTAGGTAGGGAATCGAACCCTACCATCCTATATTTCTCCATATAGAATCACACCATGTCTACACTATTTACTTCTTTGTTGCATCAACAACTGTACTATTTGCGCCTTTTACAGTTACCCAACCATGTTTAAGTCTTGCTTCTGCTTCTTTCATCTTAATGAGATCTTCTGTAATAGATGCACTAAGTTCTTTATTAGCTTCTGCTTGCGCTTTTGCCTTTGTTCTAGTATTCTCCGCATCGGCTTCTGTTTTGATTTTTGCCTTTTCTGCATCAGCTTGAGCCTTTGTAATTTCAATCTGGGCATCCGCTTCTGCCTGAAGCTTTTCTGTTTCCTTCTGAACCTTTACTTTTTCCTGCTCTGCCTGAGCCTGTTGTTTTTCCTGCAGGGCAGTAACACGATTATCAATGGCCTGTTTCAGCTTTTTATCCGGATGCACATCAACGATAGAAGCATCAAGGACTTCAATTCCGTATTTCTTATGGAAATCTTTATTAAGATATTCCGTGATTGCATTATTCAGTTTAGATCTATTTCCAGAATAAATATCCATCATAGAATAATCTGTTGTCACTTCTGAGATTTTAGATTTTAGAACAGTCTTAACACGATTTTCTACAATATCATTTCCATCCATACCTTTAAATTTCTTGTATGTATCAATAACTGTTTCAGGATCGTAACGATAACTCATCTGAAATGAAACTGCGATGCTAGCATCATCAGATGTTGCCACTTTGAAAGAATCATCTTCTTTACTACCTTCTCTTTTATCTTTCGTAAGAACAAGAATCTCATTACTTGTAGAAAACTCTTTGGATTTATTCATAGGTGCAATAAAATGTGCGCCTGGTGTAAGTACCGTATCTTGTACTCCATCTTTGTAATTGTAAACAATACCGACTTTACCAGTTCCAATAAACTTAACATGAGATACTGTAAAAACTCCACCAATAACCGCTGCTGCGATAACAATTCCTGCAATAAGTTGTTTCATAAATTAATCCTCTTTCTTAATATTATTTTTGATTTTTGTATAAACTTCTTTTTCGATATTAAATTTCTCATCATCTCTGTGCATTTCAGACTCCATTTTGTGAATAACCCACCATGCAATTAATGATATGATTAGTGCTACAAGAGCAAAAGCACATGCACTAAGCAAAAATATAACCCACATGTATATCATCACCACCTTTCTAATATCTATTTCTCTATGAAATCAGAGTTTTAATTAGTCCCATAATCCATCAATTTTTATTGTCCTATGATTAATCCATCTATATTTGATTTCACTACCATATCCACACGATTCATCACAATTATTATTTGTACATATTGGCAAAAGTTCTGTTACTTCTGGTTTATCCATATATGAAAATTCATAACATAATAATCCCATCTCTAATTTAGAACCACATCTAGGACATTTACCTTTGATTTTAATTTTCTTACTCATGTATAATCCTCATCTTCAAGAACTGATCCGCAATTTTCACATTTTTATTTTTACTTTTTCTATCATTTGTTTAGTTTGTTCTGGTAATTGATGCGGATTTCTGGGTTGATTTTTGTAATTAGTTTGAATTACTTTCATTCTCTGCTCCTTCATTTATTCCATATCCTGACATAAAACAATCATCAATCAATTTTTCGTCAATATATTTTCCATGAGATAATCTAATAAGATAATCTCCAAGTGGCTCTTTATTCTTCAACACTTCATTATGCCATCCATTAATACGATATCTAATAATGGTGTCGCTATAGTCGCATAAATACATTCGTCCAATCCATTCTTGTAAACAACTACTCCAAGGATAAACTGTTACAAATTTAATTTTTGCTTCGTTAAGCCATTGTCTAATCCTAATGTCGCTATCTACAAATATAACGTCTACTTTACCTATATTCTCTTTTATATATTGAATAAAATTATTTGGAAAATCTGGATTATCGGCACTAATAATTTGTTGTTTGAATTGATTTAGATGTGCTTCTACAGACATAAGATGTAAACTTGATTCCCACCATTTACGTTCTTCTTCAATTTCTTCTTTATTTGGTAATCGATTTATGGTTTTAAATTTACGAATATCAACATCCAAGATATCATAATCTTTTATGTGTTCACTTGCATATGTCTTACCGCAACACGTATAAGCACTGATAACTAACGTATTTTTCATACTGATTCTCCTATATAAATCCATTCTAATTTCTTGCGAATATCTATATCATCAATTGGAAAATAAATCACACATGGATATTTGTCTGGTATATTAGTAAATTCTCCACCACGCTCATGATATTCTCTAATTTTTTCTGATACTTTTCCTGTATCATCATTTGCATTTGGAGTGAATCCAAAATATTCTTCAAGAGATTCAGGACAATCAAAATATTTTTCAACCATTTCCATAAAGTCAACCATTTCATTCATATCGTGAATAATATTGAGACATTCAATAGGATCATACGCATCACAATTTGCAACAGAATTTGCGAAAAGTTTAATAGATGAATTTTCAAGACGTGTTCTTAAAAGACAACGATCATGACAAGCACGATCTTCTGGTTCACAATGTTTACATCTATAGCAATTATGTTCAAGTTCATTATGATTATGTACGCCTGTATTTACAAAATGAACAGAATTGTTAGTATCACCAGGTATACATCTATGTGCTAGCCTAAACGTACCATCGTCATTTCTGATTATATCTTTATACTTATTCAATAGAAAATTTATATTATCTTGTTCTACTGTATTCGTACCATACATAACATCTCCTCCATGAAATGAAAATTTCAGACTAATCCATGTTCTCTTGATTCTGTCCATTTCTTAAAATCATCAATTGTAAACTCTTCTGATTTAATATCATCACGCAATAATACAGTATAATGAGGTACATCTTCGTTTAAATTCTGGTCAAGGAAATCATTAATTACAGCAAATGAATTATAAATGCCTAATTTATATGCTTTCTTCTCAGATTCAGTCATACCAATACAAACATTTACCTCTGTATCTTCTAATACTTTCTTATATGTATTAATACTTTCTACCATCATCATAGCTTCATTTTCTTTTGTATTTGTTTTATTTGGTTTCATGTAATGCATCCTCCAACTTCTCAATTTCTTCTCTCAACTCATCATTCTGCAAATCAAGAGCATTATTTTCATTTTGCAAATCTTCGTTTTCTTTTTCTAAATCATAAACTTTATCTAACAATTCCTGATATTCTTCATCGCTATGTATCGGTGTTAGCTTCTCAATCTCATCCGCCAAATCCGAATTGTAATAACTTCTTACAAGACAAGCAGCATCTTGAAGATCATTAACTTCTTCCCAATTACCTTTAATTAAAATCATATCAATAATTCTCCCAATGTATAATCACATATTCTTTGTAACATGGATAATATGTGTTTGTTCCTGTTTGTTCTTTACACCATTTATCTAGTAATTTCTGTAATCCATCTGCGTCACACTGTTCAAATGCATCTTCGTGCAAATCACTACAAGCATCTTCAATAAGATTATTTGCGTCCATGTGTATACTTTCTTCTGTTGTAACCCATAATCGAAAAGGTCTTACATCAAAATCATCTTTATGCCATGCATAATAATCAAAGAAATCATCAACAGTATCATAAAATTTACCATTTTCTTCACAATATAACATTGTATTTACATCTGGTTCTTTTACTTCTACTGCATTTTTAATTATTTTATTCCATTCTTTTAATTTATTTTCTCTATCTGCTTGCCTTTGCCCATCACATTCACAATGTAAATATGATTGTCGTTTGTATGGCTTACCACAATAGGGACATAACCGTTGCACCCCATTATAACAATTTTGGCAAAATGATAACGATTGATGCTTGTATGGAAACATATATTTTCTAGCTAATTCAGATGTATCTCCTTTGATTCCATATATGTTGTCATTTACCTTTAATCCTAATCCGTTACACTCAGGACAAATACGCTCATTTTCCGTGAGATTTTTAACCAGATATGGTGGAAGAATTTTAGAAACTACTTGATGTGTATTTACTTTTTCTGTTCTAATCATATAACTCCTTTTGATTTGATGACATATAAATAGATTTATTTTTAATATCTCTGGTTTCGCCAGGTATTTTAAAAAATGGCTGTAAAATTTCATTTATTTCTTCTTCATGCTCAATACACCAATTATCAAATGAATCATCTATAATTTTTAATTCTGCTCGTTTACCTCTTATAAAACCCATATATTATTTCTCCATATATGTGCCTTTTGAGGAATGTTTTGGTCAAAAATACACCTCAAAAGACGTATTTTTTACAATGAAAGGGAACTTTCATCTGTTCTAAATTTCTCCCTTTACTCCACAATTGTCAGCAATAGTCCAATCGTCACACGCCATATTTTCAATAGTATATGTAATATCTTCTGAATCCCTAATGTTGATAACTCTACCATCGTAACAGTGCATCATAACTTCATTGCCATCCAGCTCCCACCAACCTGTCCAATGTTTTCTCTTGATCTTGTGTCCTCTTTTAAGTGAAAATAGTGCGCTTGCGAAATTCATAATTTACATCCCCCTTTATTCATTTACTATTTCAAACATAGCCTTAAATTCTTCGTCTGTATAACATTTCCACGTTGCCTCATCCCAATCGAAAACATACCAATCATTATAAAAATAATATTTTTTCTCTCCAAAACGTTCAATAAGACAATATTTATCATTATCATTTAGCTTAAAGACATATTTACTATCAAGATAAGGTTCAACTATTCTCAAAAATTCTTTTAAATTTTCCTTTGTTAATTTAATACATTCATATTGCTCCTTACTTACACATTTCATTGTTATCCCTTTCTTTCCCCTTCATCTGTTTACAGAATTCTCTATATCTTCTTGTATACTCATAAGATTCCCCAAATATATTATTCACCGCTTTATATAATACTTCTAATTCATATTCAAAATCTCTACCAAAGGGGCAACCAGCGCATCCAGTACGTTTCAATCCATATTCGGTGTAACAATCGCTATGATCAACAAAATAAGCTCCTTCATAATCAATCTTGTCGGAATCTTTATACCAGAATAAAGGTCTGTAATTATCACATCCTGTATCTGTTTCATCAAAGCATGATTTATACGCAGTTGCTCTTGAACCACCTTCTGCTTTTCTTACACCATATATGTCAAGATCATAATCAGACTCCGAAATACATTTGTGCATAACATCTTTCTTAGCATATTTACAGCATTTATTTGATATTTTAAACGTGGGTGGATTTGCAACCATAAATTCTTTCAGATATTTATTACGTGAAATATTGAAGCTACTTCCATTACCTTTTGCATTACACCACCATTCTAAAGCAGACTTGCATTTTGGGTATCTTTTCATCAAAGTATCAAAATCTTCATCTTCCCACTTGAAATTATGTGCTTGTAATCGTTGGATAAATTCGCTGACTTGCTTAGAAATGAATGGTTGTCCATATGTTTTACAGGACGAAGGAATTGGTTTAATTGCTTTATATGGATGAATCTTTATGTTATATTTCTCTTCAAGATATTTCAAATGTTCTTTTGTCGCTTGATACTCAAGACCTGTATCAAACCACACATATGTAACTTTATTATCTTTATCGCATCTCCATACAATGTCTAACATTACATCACTATCAGAACCACCTGAAATGCTACATAAAATATTTTTATACTTACTACTATTAATCTTTGACCATGACCTAACCAAGTTATCTCCAATTGTTTGATTCTTAGGACAACTTTCTAATAATTCTTCTATACTATTGGCTTTACTCAGCAATATGTACTTTCCTCACACGAAATTTATTTCGTTTCGTATGAGGTAAAGCCATACTTAGTGAGTGTCTTTTTACGTCACTATCACATTACTTTTTCGATTCATATAGACCAACGATCCGACATATAAATCATTGTGACAACCTTTATTTAATAAAGGTATTAAATACACATTGCCGTATTCTAGCCAATCGGCAGCACAGCTTCACAAATTTTCTCTATGTTATTGATTTTACAATCAATCATTTGATGTTCAGGATGATTGTTATTATAATCTCTTGTGAACATATCAGCCCAGAAATCCACATATTCATCATCTGCTTCGGAATCCATTACCGCATATCTTGTAACGTTTTTATAATTGCCTTTGTCCGTCATGTAGCTTAAATCAATCTGGTACACAGGTAACGTAATTTTCGTTTTAATAAAATTCAATGGATGAACCGAAGATAGTTTATGTTTTAGCTCTTTATCGTATATTTCAAATGTATCAATTCCTGTCCTTAGTCCACATTCACTGAAAAATTTGCTTGGATGCACTGTTTCCACCTCCTTCCGCACCTTGAAAGAAATATTTTATGCTACTTCTTATCTTCGTTTATTACTCTTGTTAAGGCTTCGATTAATACTTGTGTATTAACATACATTTTAATTTTTGATTCATTCTCTAATATATTTGTGAGTGCAATTTGATATTTTGTTCTTGTTTCTTCAAAAGACACACAATTCCCATATTGATCACACGCATACTCAGATGGAATATCAAAGTCTATGTGATTAAATTCATCTTTAAAATGATTACCGCAATCACCTTTGTACTTCTTACATGTTTTACATTGCTGCATCATGATTCCCTCCGTTTTTTATATCTTTTATAAGCATCATCGGCAATTTGTTTAAGTTCTAAAAGATCATTGATCTCTTTATAGACTTGATTTAGAATCTGCCTTTCAATATATTTTGTCCTACGTTCTTCTAACATCTTAAAATTATCTAATAATTTTTCTTTATCAGATAATTTTACATTTGATTTTTTCATGATCTATTCCTCAGTGATGCAAGTATTTGCCACTTTCTTATATACATCTTCATAAAGTTCCTGCTTATCACCATTGTATGTATACTCAACATAGATTCCATCACCAGGAACCGTAGTAGAAACAAGACATTTATAATTTTGTAAAGTCTTGCATGACCAGACAATAAACACATCGTCAAAATCAAGCTCTACATCAGGATAATTTTTTGTATACCATTCTACTAATTTCTTTAAACATACTTTCTGAAAGTGATTCATTCCTGTAATAATCATAATTAATCCTCCACTGGTTCATATTTTTTAAACAATTCACCCATTGTTAAATGATTGAATTTTGCTAAATCCATTGCACAAGCTACAACATTATGAGGCATTGAAACTCCAATAAATTCACATAGATACTCTGATAATGATTGATAATTAACATCTTTTGATATTTCTTCATCCCAAGGTTTTCTAATCCATCCAATCATTTTCTGATTATTGATTGTTACTTCTCCTTTATCAAGTGAATATAATACACTACCGTTACTATTTCTCCACCAAGCATCTTCACCTGCGAATTTCACAAATTTTTCTTCTGATATATCTGAAATCATATCAAATATTTCATCATCCATTAACCAAACTTCATATCTATTACTCTTATATGTACATATTGCTCCATATTCTTTTGGATAATCTAATACGAAAAAGAATTGTTTAAGATTATTTCCTAAAATTTCTTTCATTTTCTCACCATCCTAAATGCTGAAACCATTTTGCAAATAACAGTAATCCTTCTTGAATCTTATCATCAGTTTCTTTTCGTTTCTCTTTCCAATCAGAATTGTTATAATCTATCGACTCATATATTTCATAATAATTAGTAGCTTGCTCGAATGACCAAATCATTTTATCTAATAGCTCATCCCATTTTTCAGGTGTATTCGCTTCGCCATATCCAGGATAAGCAATGGTTAATTTCTTATACATCTTTAACCTTGGAAGAACATATTTTGCAATATTACAATCCAGATTCATCATTTCTTTTGGATTTATATACAATCCTTGTTTCTTTAACCACTTTTTACGTGTTCTTTTATTCAATATATGAACCTCCCGTATAATACTTCTCTGCAATTTCTTGTTTAATTTTAGAAATTCTTTGTTTTGATATACCAATAATTTTAGATATTTCAGATTGTGTATATCCTTCTTTTAATAAAACGAAAACTTTTCTTTTATTACCAACCAATTCATTTTCAATATTTTCTAATGATAATGTTGAAATTGTTTCATTCTCAATGTCTTGTTTACTTGGGATATAATTAAGAAAGGTAGATGTGTCGTTGTCCTTAGATTCTTCACTGACTTGATTCTCATAATAAACTATCTGATTTTGTGGAATTATACGCATTGCATTTTCTTTACGTTTCTCCATTATTATAGTTGTATACATACATTTATAGGCATAGGTAGAAAATTCCGATTTATCATTGTTATATGTATTCGCAGCTTTACATAAGCCTATTGCTGCAATATCATACCATTCCTCTACATCCAAATGATATTTATACAAAAACGAATATATTAAATTATGATTCTCTTCTACTAATTCCCTTGCTTCATCTGTAATTTATATCACCTCCATGAAATCGAGAATTTATTGTGTTCCATAACACATTTACGTTATTTACCTAGCACACTCCAAGCTAATAATCGTTGGGTGTAAACCCACACCCTCTATTCCCTTGCTAAAAGCATCAGGAATTACCTTTTTTATTATTTGATACGCTCCATTTACATCAGCATTTATCTTCTTACCATCATTAGAAACAAACAATCCTCTATAAACTCTACGTTCTTTTTTATAATTCTCTTTTACAGGATCTTCATTGTCTAAAAATGATGTTCCAGAAGTATATGCTTCTTCATTCTCTATGAACTTAATTCCATTATCCTCACACTTATATGCAAGCATTTGAATAAACAATTCATAAGGAATATATGTAAAATTTTGCATACCTTTATTTTCTTGTTTCCAATTATTGTTATGTCCTACAATTAGAGTATCAATTCCATATAAAACACACCAATCGACTGCATATTTACTTATACAATGCATTTGGTATTTAATCATCTCATACCGTTTATCAGTAAGTTTCTGTAATTTCTTTGACCAATCTTTTCCGTTTGCTTTCTTCAATTCTGATTGAATAGTAGCTTTTCGTTTGTTATAAAACTGATTGATTGACTTAATAACTCCACCTTTAACAGCTATTGGATTCTCGCCAATGTTATTTACCATAGTTATGAAATTATCAACTCCAATATCAATAGCAGCTACTCTATCAGAAGGTTCTAAAATGTCTGGTACTTCGATTTCATATACAATTTCCATTACATATTTTCTACATTTTGGAATGAATCTGCATTGTAATATTCTATCTTTTGCTTTTGTTCTAAATAAATTATTAAATTTTTTGAATGGTTTCCATGCAAAATATACATATCCATTCTTTAGCTTCACTTTGTTGCTATCCAAAGAAAGAACAAATCTTCCATCTTTGGCTTTATATTTTGGAATTTTAGGTCTTCCTAAATATTTACTAGGATATTTTGTCCAATCTTTGATGGCAACAAAAAATGATTTCCACATTTTATCAAGGATTCTTAACGTTCCTTGTCCTGTATTACTTCCAATGTCTTTATATGGATCAGATTCTTTTACTAATTGAAACAATTCATTATAATGAATCCATTTATTATTGTTTATAAATTCCTGTCGTACAATGTAATTTGCGTAGTTATATAAATTCTTAGATTTAAAGCAATATTCATCTATGAATTTATAAAAATCTGATCCATATTTAATGTTATGTTGCTCTGTTCTTTTCCGTTTTATAATTTCTTCCATAATCCTTTTGATCTAGTATCTTCTTTTAAACAATCATATTTCGCCATTCCAATAGATTCGTGCTCTAAAACTCTCCAAATGGCTTTAAAAATGTTTCTTTCACAAGAACTAATATTTCCTGCCATAACTGAGAATCTTAATCCTTCTTTAAAATCAAACCACATAATAGCTTCAATTTTTGTTCTTGCTTTATAATCACTTCTCCACGCAAGAGGCGATTCCACTTCTTTGTAAAATAATACCTTTTTATACGTTTTCATATTATCCAATTCCTCTCTTTTTACACAATTTTCTTAATGATTCTTCTGTGTATAATATATCATTATCTTGTAGCCATTTAAGAAAATTATCTTTGTTAGGAAAACAATGAGTACAACCATAATAATCGTTGTAGATACCATATTCAAACCAATCATCTTTACAACTACAATGATACATTGGTTCTCTTCTAAATTCTTTATGACATTTCTTACATTCGTACCACAAAAATAAAGGTCTTATTTTCTCTACTGTAATAGAATCCATACGTTGTTTTATGTATCTTTCTGCTGGATCACGTTTCATTTCTTATCACCTGCCTTAAAACGTTTGTTTCATGTGATGCTAAACCATCACTTTATCATTGATTTCTTCAATTTTAGTTCTCATATAATATCTCAAATCTTCTCTAAGTTCACGATTACACATAATTTGTTTAATATCATTTGAAAATTCCGTGACGATTTTATTTACAATCTTATCTGCCATTTCTTCTTCTAATCGTGATATAATTCTCTCTTTTACTTTTTCAATATCAATCTTTTCATAACATTCTTTAAGGACTTCGTATGGAACTTCATACCTATTATCATAATTAATTTTGATAAGATCCTGTTTTGAAATGTCATTGATAATTTTTTTCTGAATTAAGTCATTAAATTTTTCTTCAAAATTTACCATTTGATCACCCCTCTATTCAATTGTATTTTTATGGAAATTTGAGCAGAAACGCTCTTAGATTTCACCTTTTACTACTCTTTCGTTTACAGAAGCTACAAACTCATTAATCTTTTTATAATCTGGACTATCTGGCAAATCGGTATTTTCTTTTGCATAGTCTAATCTCTTTTCATATTCATCTACCATTTCATAAAATTCTGGAATAGGTTGTCTATTTTTATCTAAATATTTACTATTACGAATATCCATAAGTAAATCATGCTCTTTGTCTCTATAGGTATTAATTTCTCCCTTTTCAAGAATATCCAGGCACATCATATATAATCTAATCAAATGCATCATATGCTTACCTAATTTATTTGCTTCAATCGCTTTTTGATTTCGTTTACCAATCTTGCCATATGCTTTTACAATTGATTGCATTTCAGAAATCATACCAGAATAATCTCTGAGAGGATAATGCGTTAAATTCACATCCATAAAAATTTCCGTATCATATCCCTCTTGAACTGCTTTATCAATATATAATTTAATCGCATCATCTGGCATTGTAAAATGTCTTTGTTTAAAGTCAAACATTGCATGATCAATTGTCTTAAAAATATGTTCTTCGTTTTTAGCCTGTCCAACTAATCTATTTGACTTATTCTCCAACCTACGAAGCTGCTGATTGGCATAACCACCAAAAGAATAAATTGCTTTCTTCGATAGAAATAAATCTTTATTATTAATAAATTCTCTACCAATTGGCGATACATAAAAATAATGTTCTGGTTTATTACCGAGCATTTCAATTGTGTTAGGATTACAGTTGCATAACAGTAAAATCAATTTATTAAACGCATAAATGGTTGTATCTGTTTTTTCATTTACAAATTGCTCAAAATTTTCATTCGTAAGAATTTGCATTTTACTATTCAATGCACATCCTCTAATATCCAGATCACTCGTTTCTGTATTTGTACCATATGCGTGACTTCCACCAAGCGTAAGAATAATAATATTATTTCCTAAATTTTTATCTTTTCGTAAAAAATCATATTCTTCACTTCTTAATTTCTTTTTAATCTGTTCTATGGTCATTTAGTTTTACCTTTCATCTAGTTCTCTAATAAACTCTTCGCCATCATCACAAAAGGTCTTAATCATTGACTTCATAAGTCCCCAAGACATTCCTGAGTGACCTTGATTCTTCATTACTTCAATACCTGCGACAATAGAATTATCTTTAACAGTTTTAATAATATCTAAACATTGACCTAACTCCATCCCCTCGTACAGATCACCTAATCTAATAGGTACACATCTATCCCATTCGTTCCATTTGTCTTGTGATAAAACTTTATGTCCTTCTTTAACCCAATATTTTGTTAGTTCTGGAATTTTCTTTTTATGTTCTTCTTCTCTTCTGATTAAATCTTGTCTCATTTTTTCTTGTTCATCTTTAAATTCTTTAAATGTTTTACCAATACATTTAATATATGCTTCATCTACTGTCATATCAGAACTTAAAGTATTACCATTAAAAGTTCCACAATAATCCTTACCAGTTTTATATGACAACTGGTGTAAGTATTTAACAGCTTCTTTAATTGTCATTCCGCAACTAAAATCTACATCAATATACTTTTTCATATAAATCCCTCCATTTTATGAGTTGAAAGTTTACTTTTAACTGTTAATTCTCTTTTCCTTGACTTGTAATTTCTCTCAAATAATCATTCCAACCGTCATGATACCCAGTATAATATTCGTCATATAAATCATCAAAATCATCCTTCTCTGGCAATGGCTTCAATGGACACCAATCAGGAATGGCTTCTGCTTTTTATCAAGTACACATTTTTCCCGCGATTGGGCAATAAATACAGGTTTCCAAACTGTTACTGTGATTTCGCCCAATTAAGCAGGAGATGCATCCATGCTTCGGTGTATTCATAACTAATACTGATTTACTCATTTAATTCCTCCACTTTTCACGATTTCGATCAAATCATCAATAAGTGCATCTGAACAATCTTCACTACATATTGTGTTTTCACCATCATTGTGTTTACATGATTTACAATCAAAATTTGCTTCTCTTTGTTCCATCTGCTCAATAACCTTGTCCACATCAAAAGCTGTCGGCTGTTCATCAATCAATCCAGATATGTACAAATCTACATCTGAACTTCCAAGAGAATTAATTAACTTATTAGCATCAATTAGTCTCATCCTTTATTTCTCCCAATTAATACACATCCACTAAGTAACACCATAAATAACAATTCTAATGTTACTGTAAATTTATCCATTTATTATTCCTCATTTTCTTTAAACGCATATTGAATAGCTTCATGAAAACAACATCCACCGTTGTAATATCTAACATTGTATTTATATTCTTCATCCTGTAACTTTGTCAGATCAAAAGTGGATTCATTATAATCAATTTGTTGTTTTGACATAATTCTATACACATTTTCACCAACAACGACATAATAATCATAAAATTCATATATAAGATATTCTTCCCATGTGTCATAATAACTCGGCAAATTCTCATCACAACCAGGACAAGTTAATGCAACTCTTTTACAAAAATCACCATATGTTTCATTTTCTTTTTTGTGAATTAATTTTAGTTTACCTCTATAATTTACATACTCACTCATATTCTAATACTCCTCATTTTTATCCGTATAATATCTACCAAAAACCATATTAAATAAATAGCCTAAAATTAATATCCTTTTTAATTGATTTGGAGATACTGGACGTAAATCCATAAACGCACCTAAAATTTCAGTTGTTTCAAAATCCATCATATGATAATCGCAACTATTTGGATCAGATATTCCATGTTTAAAATATAAATCATCTTCACTTTGTAATCTTTGTGGTTCAAAAGTTTGTTCATAAATTAATTTATAAACAGACATTGGAATTTTATCAAATAATTCTAATTCAAACATATTTCTCACCTCATGAAAGACGCATTTTATCGTGTAATAACCTTAAACATATCATCTACTGAGTCAAGTAAATCGTATCTTTTATCAAATGGAGCGGTTGAACTCTGAGCAAATTTACGCTCTACCATATCGACATAATATGTAACTTTTCCGTCATCGCCCATATAAAACTCATCCCATTCTTCCTGAGTTAATAATCTTTTTACATCTAATTGCTCAATCGCAAGATTATCAAAACTTACAACTTGAAATTTCTGAATAATATCTTCGAGATTTTCATATAACCATTGCTGCTTAGTCTCAATATCATTCTGTTCTTCTTCAAAATACTCATTGCCTCTACGTAAATGTTTATATCCAAGAATTAACATCTTTAAATTATTATTCTCTAATGCTTTTACATCCAATGGTTTTAATACACCATTAATTACATGAATAACTGCGTTTGGATATTGTTTTATAAGTTCAATAAAATGTTTTGTGGGATTTACTAGCGAAACGCCAAGACCATAAATTAATTTCTCGTCAACTAACTTTTTGATTAATTCATGCTTCTTTTCAAAATGGATCTGATTAACAGTTATATTTGCAATAACTTTTTTCTCTTTTAGCTTTTGTAAGAACGGGATTAAATCAGGATGACTGGTTGCATCTCCACCTCCAATCGCAACTTCTTGATATGGATGTAAAGTATCAATAAATTTTTCATTTAAAATATCACCATGTTTACCGTTTATAGAACTTCCCTCATGACACCAGGCACATCCACCATCACACTTGTTAGTCAACTTAATATCCATATTTTCAGCAAAACTAGGAATGAATTCATCATCTTTTGTTTCTCTAATTTTTGTTCCGTCACTCAAAATAGTTGTCACAAAGTTGCCGTTTTTATATCTTCCTAATAATCCCATTCTTAACCTCCTAATCAATCGTGACCGTAATATCCAAATGCAACTACTGTATCACCATTTTCTGTCGTAAATGTATCTTCAAAAGTTTCATAATCAAGTGCTCCATACTCATTAAAACGATCATATGTATAATATCTATTATCATCATGGTGATCTGTATCATCTAGTGGAATTAATTTATCTTCCCAATAATCATAAATAAGTTCTCCATTTTTCCATCTATCATAATCTGATTGTGTACACATTGTAAGCGAATGTACAGAGCTGCTATTTGTTTCAAATACACCTCGTCTAATTCGTCTCTTCATAATTTAATTTCCTTTCTCATAAATTTCATAATCATTAAATTCAGGTTTTAAATCTCCGTAAATCGGATAGCATCCATAATCTGTTTCTTCTTCACCCTCATAGATACACATTCTATCCCTGTAGCTATCGTCATTGTCATTACCAGTAATAATAAAAGAATCTCCGAATAAATATTTAAATAACTTTTCTGAATCTGATAAAACCGCATCTACAAAATCTTTCGTTTCTCCTACGTGGTCAATGTAATTATAACCAAGATCATAATAGAAATATTCTTTTCCTCTCAACTTATCTAATTCAACTTTTGGTTCTGGAATTGAATATGTAATATTATGAGAATCCAAAATATTTTTTAATCGTGTAAGGTTTTCATCTGCTTCACTTTTGCTAAAACTAAAAATTGCAGTAATTAAATATGATGCTTTATTACGTGTATCACTATATTCATCATATTCCCACCCAAACTCACCAAATTCAAAATCAATATGTTTTGGAATCTTATAATTATCTTTCTTTTTTGTAATGCAAATAGCGTGTGTGCTTGATGAATTTGTCTCAAAAACTGATTTTCTTATCTGTCTTTTCATCTTAACCTCCTTTGAAAACAACATTTCAGTTATCATAAATATAATCTTCATTTCTAAATTCAACGTTTGGATACATTTGTACAATTAGATTTCTAATTGCTACAAATAAATGTCCTCTATCATCATACGGCTTTAATTCTCCTGTTTTAAAATTCTTTTCATACACAATTAATTCTCCATATGAATCATTTTTTACAACAAAATCTTTATCTTCTATTAACGCCCATTCCATATGAAGTGTTTGACATAATATACTTAATGCTTCACTTGATGTAATTTCATGTTTAAAATTAATTACCATATCTTATTCCTTTCCATGAAACTGCCGTTTTAACTTTAATGTCCAATCATTTCTTTAGTAATTTCTTTATATTTGGCTTCATAACCATACTCCCATTTTGAATTTAAAATTGTAAGAACAGAATTTTCTACATTATTAGAAAATCCAATTAAACAATTTACATATTTATACTTCCTGTCTTTGTCAAAATCATAAGGATTTGCAATCTTTACCGTTTTAATTTCTTTTAGTTTTTTAATACATGCATTGTGACTATATGGTAATCTCACTAAATAATACTTTCTATTTCTTCGATCCATTATTAACCTTTCTCAAATATATTCAAACATATTTTTGTTTATACACGCTTGACATTTTCTCCCTACAGCATCTTTCTGTCCATACTTACACTCAGTACAATTAACCAGCTCAAAATATTCTCGCTCCCATTGAAGAACATTATGAAAATCATATGAAGCATATCCTATATAACAATAGTCTTCTCCAACTTCCTTGTATTTTAATAAATAACATGGCTTATCGTCTCGTCTATAATCATGAAAATTTGTTCCATTTCAGTTACTTTTGTTTTTGGATTATGTTTAATATTTGTACTTGTTTTACACACTGCTATTACTCCCAATCAAGTTTCTGTCCGCACTTATCACAATAAATAAAAGATCTATTAAGTCCTTCTCCACAACAAGGACAATTTCCTCTTGAAGTATAATAGTTTCCAGAAAAATCGAGAATGGATTTCATATTTGTGATTTTCTTAGGAATTTGTTTTTCCAATGCTTTAATGGCTTTCATTCTAACTTCGTAAGTACATTTACCACCATAAGCTGTGTCGTCATAACTTAATTCTTTTAATGCTTCTTCTGGTTTCATATTAATCCTCCTAATGAAATTTCTCCTTAATGGAAACATAATCAATGAATACTCTCTTTCTTTTACCGCATTTCTTACATTCCAGAACAGCTTCCTCGGCATCCTTCCAATACCAAACCAATTTGTATTTATGTGGTTTGCAGAGACATTTTATTTTGCAGCCGTTCTTACGCCATCTATTAAATTTATTGATTATTATGCAGAATAATCCGTAAATAATAGCGGCAACTACGTATATCCCCAACATCATAAGAATTTCTTTTATCACTTCGATCATTTCTTATCTCCATTTACCTTATATTTTCTCTATTACTTCCAACTTTTTTCCACAATACGGACAATAATTATAATTATCCGCATAACCTCCATGACCGTCTTGAAATGAATTGAGATAACTTGCACCATACGGTTTACTATTTGCGACATTACACCAAATGAATACTGTTCCATGCGGATTTATGTATTTGAAGCAATTCGTGTGTTTTTTATTTCCCATTCATCTCCTCTAACTTCTTCTCAGCTTCTTCACGGGTGAGGAAAATAGATTTTCCTATAGAATTCTTCATAATTAAAGTAAACTCAATTTCTTTTATATAATATGTTTTTCTTTCATATTCACACTGGATATCTTCTTCACATTTCCACTTTTGAGTAACCTTGCAATTATCATAATCGTAAATGCAATCAAACATTGACGCTATCATGTACACCTTAGTTCCTATTGACACCGGTAATCTCACAAGCAAGCCCTGTTCTTCTAAGTCTTTATATTCTTGCCATTTATTCGCTTCTTCGTAAGTCAAAATTCTTGCGTTTACGGGATGTTTCTTATCCGGTTCAGAAAGCTTCATTTCCAGAGCATCAATTACATCAGCAATAGAAAATGTAGATTCTCCTCCAAATATTTTATGTAGACGTTCTTCTAAGTCTTCATAATCAGCAAGTTTTTTAATTGCTTTAAAATTATCTTCATCCCAATAAACAGGTATATACTCTCCATTATCCTGTTTTACCATTATAAGTTTATCGTTTTCTCTTTGCGTTAACCTCTCCATCTGCTTCACCTCTTAAAAAGACACATCTTCTAAATGCTCATAAATTTTATGCGGAATAAAACAAATTGTCATAAGTACAAATCTTAATATTGCAATCGGAATCTCTGCCGACAGACACAATATGCACCAAATACATGCCAGCTTATTTCTTCTCCACCATTCCACTAATTTTATTGAAACATTTCCGTCCATATCTCTTAATGCTTCAAAGGCAATTTTGCTAATTTTTATCATTTACTTCACCTCTTAAAACTCTATCTTCTTACCAATATGTTTCTCTATAATCGCACCTAATTCATCAGAATATGTTTTCACAACATATTCTGTATCAACTTTAATCGCAATAATTACATTATGATCGTCTACCCAAATTCCACCAACTGTACCACCAGGAACACGAATTGGAAAATTATGAAATCTATCTCTATCCCTATAATCCAATAGATAGTGTTTATAATATGGATATTCTCTTGTATCAAATCCCGCACATCGGTCTAATTCTTCTGTGAGTTTGCAATAATATTGTTTATCATTACCTAAACTATATTTCTCTTTTAGAATCATTCATTCTTCCTCTTTGAATGCTTTTAGCTTGTCCTCTAAATATTCAACTTCATTCTCCCAATGTTCAATCAACATTTCTTCGATCTCATCTTTTATATCATCAATATTATCTCCAAATAACCAGTCATCTTCTACACTCATTTCTTTTGATGTATAATTGTAGTATTTTGTATCTTCGTTATCTTGCGCAACGATAGCAATGACAGCATCGTCACTTTCGTCTTCTCCAAATGATGTAAAATACAATGCATAGCATGATTTCCCATATTTATTGTTACCAATATTCTTCCAATATTTACTCATATCCTCTCCTTTTATGTATACACTATATAGTACATTCCATCAATAAATATGCTATATATGGTGTTGTTATTGTCATGAAACAAGTGTTTAATTTTTTAACTATTCATATTTTTCTTCTACACTATCGGCTTCTTTAATAGTAAGATTTCTTACTGCATTAAACTGATCTTTATATGATAAATCATCAAATTCATATACTGTCATATTTTTTAATTCTTTTAAAGAATATAATTTACTTTCAATCATATTTTCATCACTGATAATACAAGCAAGACTAATCCCATCTTCATCTTTATAAAATTCATAATTCTCAAATCCTGTTGCTTTGTCATATACACTATCATATAATCTTTGTCTAAATTCTGAAATCTGACACATATATTCCGCTAAAATGCTATATGATTTTGCTGATCCAATTGATGTGTCACCGTAACTCTCTTTAAAAATCGCATCGTCTTTTAAAATATCTGAAACATAAATATATCTCCCATTACTTCTCTTTAATACTTCTTCTGTTTCTTTATCTGAAATATATCCTTTACCAAGCATCCAGAACAATAATGGTGTCCCGTTTACAATACGTTCATTGTAATCAATGTAATCTTCTTCAGCTTCTTCCATAAATCTATGGAATACACAATAACATAAGAATGGATCTTTTAGTTCGTCTGGTGATTTAATAATATAACTCATAAATTATTCCTCCTGTGAAACTCGTGTTTCATTTAAGGAATATAACCGCTTATGCGACTACATCCTCAATATATTTTAAATTATTTTTATGTACAAATAACTTTTCAGTTACTTTGAACTGATTATTTTTATTGACATCTAATGTTCTTGTAAATGGCTTTTCCCATATTGAAATAAAATCTTCAGGAGCTGTTTGTTCAGAAATAAACATGATATGATTTTGACTAACTTTTCTAGCATAAGCCCAGAATTCCTCAGAATTAAATTTCTCTTTTCCATAACCTGTCGTGTTATCATACGGTGGGTCAGCATAAATAACACAATCATCTGGAAGCGGGACATCTCTATAATCCATACAAATAAACTCTGCATCTCGCAAAGTATCCATATCTTTTAACAAAGATTTTTTACTTTGTGCAGCATAATTTGTTCCAGTTTTATTTCTTGCATATCCACCAAACCATTTACCACCAAAAGAACATCCAAATCCAACAAATCCCGTTAGAATTTTATCTTTATCTTTGTGTTCTCTAATATATTTATACTGTTCTTCTGATATATAATCAGGAAGTTCATATCCATTTTTTACACCATTAAGAAGCTCAATCAAATATTCATGTTTATCGTTAAGTATTTTCTTTGTAAAAAATATCAATTTACTTTCTACAGAACAACTTCCACAAAATAAACTAACAAAAGTTAAATTTCTCTCTCAAGAACGTATTGTTCTTTATCACTTCTGCTATCTGTTTGGAAATTCTCGATTTGCCACCTTGATATCTCATTAATTACCTCCGAAATTTGTTTTGCAATCCTACTTTTACCACCTTGATATTGCATCTATTCTCCATTCTTTAATCCCATTTCCATATATAATTCATCTACCGCATTTCCTTTTCGCTGCAAACAGTTATATATTTTCTCGTCAATAGTATCTTTACCTTGTAAAATAATATATGTACATTTATTCTCTTGACCAATTCTATGAATACGATCTTGACTTTGCTTAAATTCTTCATAACTAAAACTCATAGAGTAATAGATGTTATATGTACAATTTACAAATGTAAGTCCAAGTCCTAATAGCTTCGGATGTGTAAATAACCTTTTAATTCTATTATTCTTAAAATCTCTGATAACATCATCACGATTCTTTGTTTTAGAAGTTAGTCCCACACCATTATATTTCTCCGCTAACTGTTCAATCTCATGTTGAAATTGACACCAGATGATTACAGGTTTATCTCCAACTTCTTCAAAACAATCTTCTAATACTTTGTTTTTGCTTGTATCAAAATCAGTAATAGTTCCATCTTTATTGATGACGAATCCACTTACTATTTCTCTAAGTTTCATTAATTTTGCTGTAAATTCAAACTTCGACCATTCATTAATATTATCTTTGATATTCTGTATCATATCTTGATAATACTTATTCTGTTCTTTTCCTAATGAAAACCGTTTAACTTCAAATACTTTTGGTGGTAAATCAACGCAATCTTCTTTCTTTAAAAATACTGATTTATCTCTCAAACGATTATAATATGCTTGCTTATTCTCATCTGTTTGATACCAATAATGCGGATCAGACAAATCCTGTGAGAAATACCTTGCCTGGAATCCAAAATAATTATTACCAAATACTTCTGCGTCAACAAATTTCATTTGTGGAAATATTTCAAGATTTGAATTAGGTGTGGGAGTACCACTAAGAACAAAACGATGTGGAATTACAGTAATTAACTGTAATAGATAGTTTGTGATTTGAGAAGTCATATTCTTCATTACTTGACTTTCATCAACAATCACGCATTGGAAATCCATAGACAATACTTCTTTTTTTAAAATCTTAAAGCTGTCATAATTCATAACATAAATATCTGAATCTGTTTTTAATGCTTCAAGTCTTTCTTTTCTTGTATTTCCATGACAATTAATTATTTTTAAATCTGGATAGAACTGTTTACAATCGTCCATCCACGCAGTTTCTATAACAGATAATGGACATAGCACCAATGTTTTACCATAATGTTTTGCAATTTCTAATGAAATAGCAGTCTTTCCTGTACCTGTATCTGCAAAAATACCATAACAGCCAGCGTTTAATGCGGTATTTACAATCTCTTTCTGATATTTTCTTAGGTATGGAGATAGCTCATATTGAACTATCTCCTTTTCTTTAACCTTAATATCAGAAGAAACTAAACCATATTGTTGTAGTTTGGGTAATGCGGAGTCTGGAAATTCCCATTTACCTGCTTTAAATTTTCGTCCCTCAATGGTTCTAACATAAGGGATTTTCTCTACTGGAATTTCTAGTGAAATCATTCAGTAACTTCCTCTTTTACTTCCTCTTTAAGTTTCTTAATTTCGGACTTCTTCATACCAAGAGCATTTAACTGTGCTTCAAGTTCTTTAATTTCTGCACGAAGATCTTTTTTCTTCTGTGTAAGGACTTTCTTTTCTTCCTTTTCTGCTTTAGCGTTAGCACTTTGTTCTTTACCTGCGAGAAGTTCTTTTTCAAAACGTTCTTTCATTGCTTCTACAGAATCATCTGAATCAAACATTGAATCATCCCATAAGCTGAAACGCTTTTCGTTAGCTAAATCATAAAATTCTTTATTTAATTCAATACCAATAGCGTTTCTACTATTTTCGATAGCAACTTTATTAACCGTCCCTGCACCTGCAAATGGATCAAGTACAGTATCACCAGGACAACTCCATAATTTAATACATCTTTTTACCAATTCTTCCGCAAAAGGTGTTGTATGTCCGATACCTGAGTTACTGATATTCCATACACCATCCGCCCAATCAGCCCATTCTGCAAGTGTAATATCAGAAGCCTTAATTAACTCACAATCTCCTGCTTTTTTATACACATATACAAAACCTACATTTGCAGCAAGAATCGTATCACGTGCTTTCATATTTCTATAATACAGATTTCCTTGCGCTAACATTGCTCTCTGAGCAGAATATTTACGCCAAAATGCTTTTGTCCAAAGTGAAAATCCATTATCTAAGAAAATTTTATTAATATCTCCTGTTAAACTTTCCTGTCCCATCTTATTATCTCTACCAATAGTGTAATTATAATCTTCAAACTGCATTACAAATTTACCACCTGGTTTCAAAACTCTTTCACATTCTGCAATTACAAGTCCTAAGAGATAATAATATTCTTCATAACTTTCACAGTTACTTAAATCGCTAGGATCATTGCTGTATACTCGAAGATTATGGTAAGGTGGAGAGGTAATCACTAAATCCACACTTTCAGCTTCCATCTTTCTCAGTTCCTTTAAGCAATCTCCGTTAATCCAATTATTGAATAATCTCATATGTATTCAATCTCCTTTTATTTATTATTGTTTATATTTTTCTATAAAATCTAATTCTCCATTAGAATTTAATCTTTCATATTCATCAATCCAATATTGAGCTTTGTATCTATTATTGTTTGTTGATTTCCACATATTGTAATCAAACTTTTGATGTGGCTCTTGTGAACTTAATACACGTTTACAAAATCTATATAGATAAATAGCATATTCATTAGACAATTTTCTTATATATCCGTTATATATAAAAGCACTTGTATTATCCCAAGGCTCCCGTTCATCAGTAAGTGTTCTATCATACAACTCAGTTTGTGCATTATAATAACAACGCACTTTATAATATAGTTCTTCTATTGGACTCTTTTTTACTGATTCAGCGAATACTTTACTTCTCCATTCATAAGGTTCAAACATTTTATTCAACCTCAATTGGAATATTCTCCATAACTGCTCTCATCTGTAATACTGCATAATAATCTTTCATATTTCGTAGTTGCAAATCATATGTACTTCTAGGACAAGTTGGCTTGAAATTCAATTCATTATGATCCCAGTTGTCTAACATTCTCTCAAGTCCTAAAATTCTAATTTCTAATTGTTTATATTCAGCAATGAATCTTTCTTTATAATCTGTGCTGCACATAATATCTACCGTGTCTTTTAATGTTTTATATTCCATAATTTTATATTCTCCTTTGAAATAAATTTTTCATCATGTAAATATTGAAACTAATAAAGGAATCACCATAATCCATATTGCAAAGTCAATATTTTTCATGGTGATAATTCCTGTAATTGCAACAATAGCACTTACAATCCACATCACACACATCACTACGTCATTCATAGATTCTCCTTTTTCTTTGAAAGATTTCTTTCAACTGTTATCGGCTTTTATATTTCTTCTCTATTCCACATTTTTTACAACGATAAGTTTTCATACGATATAATGGATATTTGTAAGGTGTTCCATCTAAATGTTCTCCATATGCATAAGTATCAAAAATTAATTCCCAGTCATGTTTACAAAAACAACTTCGTATATAATTAATTAACCTTTTCATTTAAAATCCACCTTCCATTGCCAAGCAACACATTAATATTGTTATAATTATTGAAGTTGTACATGAGATAATGACATTTTCTAATTTATTTCGATTAGCATACCGTTTTGCTCCAAACATATTTAAAATAATTAACGCACCCATTATACAAATACCTAATGTCATTTATCATTATCCCCTTTCATCTCATCAGATTCCCTACTTACACTCCAAAATTGTAAGAAATTATATTGAAAACATTCAGCAGAAAAGTCTGAATAACTCTGCAACTTATCTGGTTTGGCTTGCGCCCTGTAGCAATGACTACGTTTAGGACAGTCACTACTACGACACATCGTAATGTCAGGCATTTTTATTACTATCTTTCTTCTTACGTTTTACTGAATCAGCTTTAATTTTAAGCTGCTCATTCTCGATTTTTCTCATCATTCCTCTGAATTTTCCTGTCTGTTTGCATGTAATTCCCATAGTGTTTTCTCCTTTATTATTTAATTTTTCTACTATTTTTAACCCACTTCGTTGACTTCGTAAAGTTGGAGAGTAATATTTATAATATCTAATTCCTCCAAACCCATAAGTATCGTCAATTAAGATTACTTCATTTCCACAAGCAGAATTTAATCTACTTGTGGTTTTATAAAATTTCCAGAATTGATACTCTCATATAATCTATTAAGAGCAATTTCAAAAGCACCAATTCCAGAAAAGAAACTACTTAATTTCAAATCGTCAAATAAATATGGCATAGTTTTATACAATTCAACTAATATGTAATATAAAACATCTACCACAATACTGTTTCCTGCTTGTTTGTATAATTGACTATTGCTTACCACATTTTCAGCGGCTTCAAAATTTTCATCTGAAAATCCCATTAATCTAAAACATTCTTTTGGAGTAAGTTTACGAATTCTAATATCATTTGTAACTGGCAAAATCGCTGTTTTAAATCCTTCATGTCTTGTTGTTAATGTTGGTGAACATCCTGATTTATTTACTCTTTTGTTAAATGCATCAATTGTATCTCCATATTCTGCATCAGAATCATTAAATGTATCTAACGCTTGTCTGAAAAATCTTTCCTTTGGTTTGTTATTAAACTCATTAACAGATTCAATTCTGCATACGCCTGTTTCCGTTGCTGTTAATGTTGGACAAATATTACCACCGTCTTGTACTCTGCCTCTTCTAGTCTTCGACTCAGGATATGATAGATCCGCAACACCACCAATTTCGCACTCTATGTAACCTTTTTTAGTTGCTTGACGGATTGCGATTTTATTACCTTCGCCTTTGTTTGTTGTGAGTGTTGGTGCTAAACCATTCTCATCAAACACATTCCCATTCATTCCTTTGTCAGATGGATTGATGTTTCCAACTTGCACAATTTTGGGTTCTAATCCTCCACCACTACAGGTATTCAACGCAGGACTACATCCATTTGAAGAATAGATTCTTCCACGTTGAGGATTATCCCAATTTCCAGTATTTACAATATTTCCTATTTGTCTTACTACGTTATCATTCACTAATCTTGGATCTTTATAATCTCTTGCTGTTAATGTGGGGCAAAAATCATCATATTCTCTAGCTTTTCCTTCTCGTTTCACTTGACAAGAATCATATAATAATGCATTTTCTGTGTTCAAATTTGTTAAAAATCTTTTCACTTTATCTGTTGAAATATAAAATTTCTCATCCACTTCGTTTTCTAAAATATCTTTCAATCTAATACCGTTGTCGAATGGTTCTGGATATTTGAATTTACCATTATCTAATTCTTTTTTAATAAAGATTACATAAACTCGTTCTCTATTTTGTGGAATACCATAATCCTTTGCATTGAGAACTTTCCAGTAAACGTTATATCCATATTCTTTCAATTCATCTGTAAACAACTTAAATGTTGTTTCTTTAAATTGTTTTCCAACAATATTCTTTACATTTTCATACATCCCAAAATTAGGTTTATTTGCTCTAATTACTCTCAAATATTCAACAAGTAATGAAGATCTTGTTTTATTAATGTTATTACTTCCACATTCAGGGCATTTATCTCTTTCAGACCAATGTACCGTTAATGGATTGTATTCATGTCCACAATCTTTACAAGTCCAAACTGAACCTTTTTGTTTACCTGCTACACTGAAATCCTGGCAAGGACTACCTCCACAAATCATATTAAATGGAGCAATATTGTGTTCATCAATCTTAGTAATATCTCCAAGATTTAATGATTCATCTGCATTATGTATTGCACAGTATGATTTAACTGCGTATTTATCAAATTCACAAAAATTTACAAGATTCCATCGTTTCTCCGATGAATTATTATTTTTATCGGATAGTTGCAAATGTCCGATTTACGCAGCATTACAAATTTTATAGAAAGGAATCTAGGTAAATTCTAGGATAAAGTAGTTGTACAACTCCCTATAAAATAAGGGAATTTGAGTCATTTAGTTGAAAATAATATTTCTTTGTTCTTGGAAATAATTGGGTGATCACCCATAGAAATTTACTCGATATGTATTATTCCTCCCAATAATCATAATTAGGATTCATAAGACATTCAGGACATCTACAAACTAATTCTCCATCTTCATTCATATAATAATCGTCACCATAACCACTACATTCATAACAATAGTCGTATGGATCTTCTTCATAATCATAATCATCGCACATAATCACTCACCTGTATATAACTCTGGTAATGGCATCCATGCGACAACTTTACTCATCACACTCATTCTTCTTCCACCTGTACCATGTGCATACCATTCTATCTCTTCTTTATATTTATTATTCTTATATGTTGTTCTTATATAATAAGCTGAAAATATTTCATCTCGTTTTGTTTGAATAAGAACATTTTGAGATTTATATTCTTTTCTAAGTGATGTTTCATTTGATAATTCAGTATCTGGCAATCTCTCTTTCACTGGAATCCAATCATTTTTATTCATCTTTCACCTCTAATTTCTTCAAGTCTTCAATGCTCCAAGGTTTTTCATCTTCCCATTTAATGAGGTTAAACATATTACCATACATATTTCTTGATACATAAAAATAATTACTATCATCAGTTGTCCAAGATTCATTCATAGAATTACGTCTTGGTTTATTATAGTAAATATAAAGATCATTATTGGAATCTCTTGCAATATATTTACAATCAGATAGAAGGGTATCAAGGAAGTTCTTTTCTCTTGATGTGATCGTATGTTTCTCTACATATTCTGATTCAGACCATTCACGTAATCGATCGAGGCATACCTGTGCACGTCCAATATGTTTACCACAACTATTAAACATGCATGATTCACATGGTATATCACTACAATAAACGATTTTATTTTCTTTTGTTACTGCTATACTCCTACCACTACAAGCAATATCCAAAATTTCTTTAGCAAATTTTTCTCTATTTTTCATTTATGTCCTCCAAATATTTTTCATATTCTTTATATTTATTATCTACCTCTTCATCTTTTGGCATTTGAAATACACTACAATCAAATCCTATTTCAAAATTATTATAACCTTGACCAATCAAATCTAAAACTTTGAGAGCCTTTTCTTTACTCGTATATTTTCCTAACAAAACATTACTGTTTGCATACGTTATTCCAATCGCATTCGCACGATCAATAGCAATTGTTTTACCTGCAATATCTACCAATTTAGTTCTATCCTGGCTTCTAATTAACATATTTTCTCCTTTGAAATGCCAATTTCTTCTACTCTCTCAATTTATTACCACACATAGGACAATAATTAATTTTAACAACCAATCCATTTGAATCATATCCATGAATATCATATCCGTATGCAATAAGTCTTCTAGGATATTGAATTGCTACACCATAATCATTAGTCTTACCTATTATAAGTGGAACACCTTTATCGCAAAATTTACAATTGCTCATTTTTTCATTCTCCATTATTCGATAGTTACTTTCTTTCCAGAATACATTTTCATCCGCTTCATCTTTTTAAGAAATAGCTTCATTTCATATCCTGTCAATCCTACACAGGTATTTCCAATTCCTTTATCATCTCCTAAATCTGGATCATATGACTGTAAAATATGTCTACCAGATTTTTTGTGTCCAATGAAAACTTCTTGTGTAAAATTATATTTCTTATCTTTTCTTTTATATACACACCCATACTCATTTTCTTTTTCTTTTGTAAATCCAATTTCTGCTAATTTCTCATCTACTGTTTTAAATAATTTCATTTTACGCCCTCCATATTTTAATTTTTATCACGATGTTACTTTTTGAATCCAGAACTATACTCAAAAGCATCATCATTGAATACAATAACTTCTTTATCACTCATACCACAAAATTCCATTTCATATTTTCTGATATAATTATCCATAGATTTCTGATGCATCTCTCCGAAAAATGGATATGGAAATGTACTCACTTCATGATTTTTGACTTTATCATAATCAATTCCTTTTGACACACTGATATGTTTATTGAATGCTTCTTCATTAATTCTTACCCAATCTATAATTGAGTTCATATTGAATGTATAAGCTGTTTCAGATCCTCTAATATACGAAACAAAATCAATTACCAAATCAGTCCAGGGATCTTTCTTACTTCTGAATATCATCCCTGTTTTATATTTCTCTTTATAATCTTTCATTTACCCCTCTCATATTTCATTCTTCTCTCTATTTCTTTATCATTTTCCTCATCATTAAAATACTTGTAAGCTAACATCATAGGATAATCAGAATCTTTAGCCCTTGGATATAACATATATTCACACCAATTAACTTCTCCATCTTCTTTAACCCAGCTTGTGCCTTCAAATAGATTCAAGAAAACATTCTGATATGAATACTTTTCATTCTGCACACGATAATCTTTGATGATTGTAGACTTATCATATCCACTGATTTTTACAAGAATATTATCAATCATGACTCTTTTACCTAATCGTACAAGCCATTTCGTAAACTCTTTATATGTTTGATTATATTCTCTATCTCTTAATGTAGCGTCTACGACTAAGATGTATTCATCTTGTGTACGCAGCATCCCTCTACTTCTTGTTCTATTACCATACCAATCAGTTAAATTATTAGTTCTTTCTCCAAATTCATCACAGGAACACGAATTGTTATGACCATTTTTCTGAATCACATATACATTCATATCTCTTTCTGAACCAGAAACTATCGGTAAATGAGCTAATACAGTATCAAGAATGTACCTTTTCTGAGCTTGTGTGCGTCCTATGGGAGATGCTGTTATTGTTCCCTGTATGTAACTCCAATTGCTCATTTATATTCCTTTCTCGTCTGGATAATGTCCTTTAAATTTTTTAAATCCTAAATCCAAAGTGCAAACATCATTTTCTATAGTTTTGTGCTTAACATAATATTTCTCTTCAAAATCTTCACCAACGTTAGGTAATGTATTTTCGTCCAAATCTTCAAGATATTCTCTCGAATATGAAAGTGGTACATTTATAATTAATTTCATAAACTATCTCCATAAAAGCAAGATTTCATCAATCACCACACAACTTTTCGGCATAAGTTTTTAATTCTGTTACTTTACTGCGTGGAATTTTTACTGTCACTTTCTCATATACGTCAATGCTATTTAAAAACTCTGCGATTTCTTCTTGCTCAAATTCGTAATCTAAATTATTATTCTCATATACACTTTCTAATTCCCATTTTAAACTCTCTCCATCACATTCTAATTTCCCTTCAATGGCATATTCTTTATCTGATTTAAAACTTTCTTTTACTGTAACTTTTCCTTCGGTTTCACTATATTTCCCATCAATATCTGCGATATATACTTCGGTTGGAAAACACTCTTTGATTTTTTCATATGAAGATTTTTTGATCCAAATATTTTCCTCATATTCTACTCCGCTATAATATGCATAAGCGTATAAATTTACCTTTACTAATTCCATTTTTAATTCCTCCTATAACTTGATTTTCTGCTAATGTCAATGCAATCTACTATATCATCTAACATTTTTAATATTTCGCTATAAGTCCCACTAAATGCAGTTCCAGTTGTCTTTAATTCATATTCCCATTTATCTTTATCTTTTGTACAAATAACTGGGATACTCATATATGTAACTGTTCCTTTCGGTATGATAACTGGGCAATATTCATACACATAATCTTCTTTTAATACTTTTAACCATGTTTGACAATTTTTATTGTATGATTTATATTTTGCTTTACTCATATACACACGAATATATTCTTTTGTCTTATCAGAATAATCAATAGAAATAAACTTATTCACAACAAGTAAAACTCCATCTGTAATTCTATAAACATCCTGATAATCTGTTTGTGCTACAATCTCCATACTTTCACCTCTGTTCATTTTTATTCGCTTTGGAAATTTCGACTTGAACAAGTCTAATAGATTTAATAGATTTTGATGAATAATTATTATTTCTCTCTAAGCAGCTCTTTATACATTTTTAACTTCTCAGCTAACTCAGGATTGTCACTTGCATACATATCATAATACTTCGTCTGATTCATTCCTGTAATCATTTCATCCATCTGTTTTTTAATTTTACCGGCTTCTTTCTTACGTTCAGCTTTCTTACGTTCTTTAACACGTTTATCATATGCTGATGTATCAACTTTGCATATGACCTCAACGGTAATATCTTTTCTTCCTTTTTCTTTCGCTTCTTCTGGTGTAATAATATTCTTAATTGTTAGAACATTTTTGTTTACTCCACTAACTAATATATTATCACCAATCGCATATGTGTTCCCATCATTAAATATTGCATAATAATAATCCTTTGTCATTCCATAGTATCCTGTTCCTTCTTCCGTTACTGCAACTGCATAATATCCTTCTAATTTTGCCATGTTATTATCCTCACTTTCTATTTCTATAAGATGACCTTTATGAACTTCATCAATTATTCCATCATCAAAATATACTGTTACATACTTATAACTATTCTCATCTCTTTCTTTTATAATCCCTGTCTTTCCTTGAAAAGGAGATAAAGGGTACATATATTTAACTCTAATATCGCTCATTGTTTGTTTTTCCTCTACAGCTTTCATTAAAAGCATAATCACTACAAGTCCACTTCTCACATTTATACACAAATTCATACATTCCTCTAAATCTAGGATGTGGATATACGTCTACGACAGCACCTTGAACTTGTTTTGCCACACCTATGTTTTCTCCTTGCTTAATATGTTTCATCATTCCAGGTCAATATCCTTTCCATCAAAATCAGATAAGTCAATAATCCATTCATATTTATCAGTTTCTTCGTTATAATGTTTTACGGATATCATAGCAACCCAATTCAGAATCTTTTTAAATAAGTTCTCATCATAATTACATTCTCTATTCCAAAATAAATTATTGCTAAATATGTAATACAGAAATGAATGTAACTTATTGTCTCTATGATTCTCCAATACCCATTCAACCATAGGAAATAAAAATATTTGATTAGCAAGTTGATAAGTAATGTCAATGTCATCACAATAATATTTGTGATAATATCTGTTCATTGCATTAAATACTGACCCGTACTTTTCGTAATTGTATCTTCCCTTGCAAATAAGAAATATCTCTTTAGAAAATTTTTCTTTCTCCTTATCCATTATAATTATCTCCGTAGACTGCTATTTCTGGTTTACCATTTTTATCCAATATGTAATATGGCATTGTAGAAGTTGAATATAAACGCTCAGTATATACATACACAATTTTTGTATCTTTGTCATACATAAATATTTGATCCGTAGCATTTCCTCCACTATCTGTATAATGATTTCTTTTAATTTCTATAAATTGTCCATAAGAGCTAACTTTTTCCCCCACTGTCATTTATAACTTCATTACCACATCCTGCAAATGAAAGCGTCAGTCCAGATACAAGCAATCCAATTAATAGTTTCTTAATTTTCATCCAATTATCATCCTTTCCATTAAACTCACATTCTATGTATTTACTTCTTCAAAAATATTTCCAATCCGATGTCCAATCATCTTCCTATCATTAATCTTCTTACATTTCGTACACCGACATTTACCAATCACAACTTCGCAACCATCATAATCATATTTAATATGTCGAGGTCTTTCGATCAATACCCACTCATGTTTACACATTAGCTGATTCACCTTTATCCATTTCATACTTTAATAATTCTCCATTTCTAATGATTATTCTTGAGCAAACAACTTTTACTTTCAAATCTGTATCCCATGAATCACGTTTCTCAATTCTTGTTACAATTACAGAAGCGATTCCATTCTTTGTGCCGCAATAAATCAAATCTCCTGGCAGCAATACTCTATACATATTCTCTTTTGATTTTGACAATCTCCAAACATATTCTTTATCAATAATTCCATTCGGGTGTTTACCGTAAATATATACAGTTGATTTCTCTTTATATGTAAGAACTTTTTCTGGTGGAATAATCCGTCCATATTTCTCACGCTGCCTATTGGTATATTTATGTTTTCTCAGGGTAAGACGTTTTGCATCACAATATTCCACATCATGACTTTTTAACACAAGATACATAATATAACCATCTACTAAAACATTCTTCTCATCTACTACTATGTACCTATCCTGATTTCCTGTTTCATTATAGTAATTCTCACATTTTGCATACTTTAATGTGTTTGGTGTACTACTTTTAAAACTCTCTGGAATCATGATTTCTGAAAGATTCATCTTCATTATGCAGTAGCCCCTTTCTTATTGAATCTAATGAAGTCGTTCCTCATGTGTAAATAATTTCTCTTCTGATCAATCTCATATGTATTTGTTCTTTTAAAGTAGTCCTTAAACCAATCGTCAATATCCTCATCAATCTTATAAGCATAAGCAATAAGAGCAATAAGAGATTTATGATTTACTCCATCTAAGAGTTTTGAATTATTATCAACATCAAGTGTTACAACATCCAAATCTTCCTCATAATCCAGGATATCGGCATCTGTTACACCATCATCAACACACATTTTTACAAATTCTAAAGTATCTTTATCTACTACTTCTCCACTAACACGCTCGATTTCTTTGTTTCCAATCGCTGAATATTCTGTTACTTCTGCGATAATTGGCTTCTTATCATCAGATTCTTCTACTACTTCTGTATCAAATAAATCATCTTCGATTACATCTGATTCTGATCCTTCAATGGAATCTTCGATATGTAAGTATTCTTTCATTAGAGTGAGTAAATGATTGAATCTCTTTGTTACAGAAGAACGATCCTTTGTACCTTTTTGTCCATTTAAACAATCATATGTAACACCATCAATTTCCTTACTATGTAATGTTTCTTTAAATTCCTGAATAAAGTCATTGAATTTATCATCTTCAACGCCATATTCTATGAATTTATCAAATAACGCAAACCATAAAAATGAATTTTTGTTATTAAAAATATCCGATGTATCGCCTTTTAACACATTAGATAATTTCTCCAATGTCAAATAGAAATCAATAAATACTGATTCATTTGCATTTTCTGTTAAGTAGATACACATTTTCCCAAAGTCTTTATCAAAATGGCTAAGATATTTAGATGTCATTATTGCTTCAATAATAACTCTTCTAAGTGATCCATTCTTGATATTCGTATTTGAATAACTTGACTTATCACAATCAACCTTAAAGAAGTCCATCTTTAAAATTTTATCTACATATTCGGCATAGGATTCTTCCAATCCTAGCCATCCTGACTGAGAAACGTTCATTGGTCTACATCTGTTAAATCGTGCAATATCATAAGCAATATCTTTCTTTGTACAATTCAGATTGAGCATTACAGGAACTTGATAATCCTTAAATTTATCCTGTAATTCTTCTGGTAACTGAGAAAATTTCTTTCCACGAATGTCAAATGTTTTACTTTCGGGTATTGGAAATCCATCTTCATTCAAAATCACATTACCATCTTCATCTGTTTTATCAGTCTGATATTCAATCATGTATCTCTGTACATTCTTTGAAATAGCAAATCCATCTTCCAGATAATCTTTTAAATTTGTAGAACGCTGTTTACCATCAATTAACCAGTGCATTATGATTCCAGCTTTGATTTCTTCTGAAATTACAATCTGTAAAAGTGAATTACCTTGTAAAATATCAGAAATTAATTCACTTTTTGTAAGTAAATTCCATTGTCCAGAAGTTCTTTGCAATGGATGATTATCTCTTAATCTGTGCTGTCTTAACTGTTTACTAAGAGATTCTATTGAATAACTGGTAGATTTCGTTCTTTCTGATGTTGTTGTTTTTGTTTCCATTGGTAATTCCTCCTCAATATTTGCAATCTCACATTCTTCTGTCTTTAGAAGCTGTCTTTTTTCATATTCTTTCATATCAGAAAGATATGTATTATATTCTTTGTCCGAAAGCTTTAATATGTTTTTGATTTCCGTAGGATTACATCCTTGCATTATTAAATCTGCAATTTTACGCTCTATACACCCAAGAGAAGCAATATATTTGACTACATTTTCTCCAAGATTTAATAGTTCTCCTATATTAATACTGCTTTCTATATCAAAATCGGAAGGAATTATATCAATCATTTTTGTTTTTCCATCGTCAGACATAAGATTATCCAATGATGTTGGATAAATATATTCCTTAATTTCCTTTCCATCTTCCACTTTTGTTACAATTTTGCAGCGTTTTTGTCTGTTTTTTCTTGTAATATGCATCTTAACTTTTCTGGAAATTGCAAAATATATAAATCCATTGAATTGATCTTCGTCAAAATCTTCAATTCCTTTATCTAATTGACTTTTGACATATTTTGTAATTTCTAAATTTGCTATAGAATAACATTCATCCCTATCAATATCGGTGATACCACCAAACCGTTTTAGAATTCTATCTACAACATTATGTAATTTTTTTGCTGATTCTTCTGGTTTATCCTCATTTACTTTATAGTACGATTCCAGAATTTCTTTGTAGTGCATCCGTATCACCGATCCTCTCTGTTAATAGTTACTATCGAAGCATATCCAATGCCAAGTCGTAGTATTCAGTTCTTCCCTGATACTTCTCATATGTAGCTTTACTTAATTCCAACTTTAATTTCTCTAATGTGTAATGATATGTAATAGCATCTTGCATTACTTTTATGTAGCATTGACATTGTTTAATCCTCTTATGCTTATCTCTCACATCATCAAGCAGATAACCAACTTTTGCCATCTTATGTGCTTGTGGTTTCTTACCGCCAGATTCTTCCTTGTAAGTCTGTAATGCATGTTCAATATCTGCTTCTGCCGAATCATATTTAGATAATGCCGTAGAAAGCATATTCTGATATGTAGTGAGTTGCGCCATATTCCATCCAGCTATACCTAAAAGATTATTTGTTTCTTGCATAATCTGATCAAGAATCGACACATCAAAATCAATATCATTCTTACCTACAAATATGCCTTTATTACTTCTACTTCTTACTTCCTGTTCCGCAATTTTCTCTCCCGAAGAATCATCCACCATATTGAAACTTCTAATCCAAGATAACTTCTTACTTTTATTATTCAATAAGGCTCTTGCTTGTTTAAAAGTAAATTTTTTTGCGTTTACCGGTGAAGTGCTGTACATGACCCTTCCTGGATGAATAGGATCATCCATGACATAGTTCTTACCATCTGTCAAAATGTACAATTTTAGCATCTCCTTTCATTCTTATAAGTTTTATTTCTCTTTCATAAATGGAAATTATGGGATTTGAACCCATCATTAATCACAAAATAGTGATTTCTCAGTCCAATTTGAGCTAAATTTCCCGAAAATGAGTACAAAAACTACAATGAAACATGACTTTCATGTATCTCTTATTTATACATTCTCCATATTCAGTTGTATTATTATTGGAATAATCGCTGAAATGCTATGAATTAATATAGAAACTACTTGACTTTTAATGCCAAACCAACTAAACTAATTAATAGCATTCTGGGATTCCCGTCCCTCATGCTAAATCATTATGTAAGAGGTTCTTATCTCATTATGGTGCGCCAACACCGAGATAAGAGCCTTTTTTTATTTTGTCTTTCGACTTTCTTATAATATACCAAACATTTGTTTGTGTCAATACTCACCAGAACATTTGTTTGTATTTTTTTTATTATACCAAAAATTAGGTATAAATCCTATATTTACCATTGTTTATGTTTATATGTTACTACCTTAGTATAGGAAATCAAGCGGTAATTTTTGGAAATTTTTATTCCAATTTTTTGATTCCCTTCTCCGCAAATAGAATAGTTTTTTCTTTGTTTTTATCATGTGTTTTTAATGATGAAACAATGATGTTTCTATCATACATTATCGGAAATCCTGTAGATATAGCTTTAATTCCATGTGTGATGCTAATTGGAATAGCTTCACAATCAGGAGATCTCGTTTCTAAATCAAATGAGGAAAATAACACATTCTCTCCACCGTTTTTCTTATACTCAGTTAATAATTTTATAGCTTCGTCTACAGACACAATCTTTCCATTCATGCCAATTCCTCCACCCTAATCTTCTTTTTACCAAATAAGTTTGCAAGGAAACATTTCTCTACTAATTCTCTTTCCTCTTTATTGTCAACGTTTCCCCATTTTTCTACTACGTCACGCTTATCAATAGTAAAAATCTGCTCTCCTAGAATCATAGAATCACATTTTAATCCATTTGATTTGCTCGCTTTAATTACTTCGTGGGTAGGCTGTTTAACCTTTTTTATCCTACTGGTTAAACACATGACAACTAAAGTAGGAGCAAACTTATTACCAGATTCATTCTGAATCACAACAACAGGTCTTTCGATACACTGGACATGTGATCCAATAGATGTATTAATTTTTGTTTTGACATATAAAATATCAAACGTATTAAATTCCATCATCTCATGTGTAGCTCCTTTCTTTATCTTATGTACCCTATTATATTACTCTCTACAATAACTGTCAAGAGTTATTTCGAGAAATTATTGTTAAAAATAACTTTCTATGTTATACTTTTAAGCACAACGGAGGTGTATGTATGCTGCGATTGGATATTAAAAAATATGTAGATGATCAATTTGAAAACTTAAATCAGTTTGCAAAAGCTTCTGGTTTAAATTATCAAGCTGCTCAAAAAATTTATAATGGTGAAACATCCCGTATTACATTTGATAATCTTGAATCTATATGCAAGGTCTTAAATGTTACACCAAATGATATATTTATATTTGATGATGCAATTAATAACACATCACAAGAATCATCAAAAAAGCAAATATATGCAATGCCTGTATTTGAATCAATTCGTGTAAATTCTGAAAAATTAAGACCTGAACCAAATTCGGATGAAGCTTTATATAAACTTATTTCTCAAATTGTAGATGATGCCATTGATAAAAAATTAAAAGATGATACAAATGATAAAAAAATCAAAAATACAATCAAAGTATATAAAGCAAAGGACGATGATAAATAATCATCGCCCATACATACCCTCATATATTATATACAATTAGCTTCTACGGACAATCTCGTGTCCATTTACAACTTCCAAATAATAATCTTCGCAAGGTTTCACTTTAAAATCTTTCGTATCTGAATTATTCCATTCATCGTGAATAAGAAACCCTTTTCTTCCCGCAATATTCAAATCTCCATTTTCAGAAATCCAAATAATATTTCCCATTTCGATAGTTCCATCTGTACTACCCTTTGTTACAATATACAATTTTAACTTTTCCATATAAAAGCAACCTTTCATTCAGTTATTTATCATCTAATTCTTGGTACATCTGTTCTACTTTATCCAAATGCTTTTGATCCATCACTTTTCCTGTGCGATTAAGCATTAAAAAATGTTTTAATATTACTTTTTTGTCTGATTCTTCAATATTGCCAACAGATATAGGGTGATCTTTAAACGTATATTTGTCCATACCACTTAAATCACTATAATATTTTCCCATATACGGAAATCTATCTTCATAAAATTCTACCAATGCATTCAATCGCTGTTTACCGTCAAGAATTTCATATCCATATCCATATTCCATCCATTTAGATGTAGAATGATGAACTAAAGCTATTTTACCAATATCAATATTATTAAAAATACTGTCAATTAAAAGCAATTTATCTTCCATCGTCCACACATAATCTCTTTGATAATCTGGATTCATATTAATACCGAAATTATAATAAGTGTGTAGCAAACTCTCAATCGTAGAATTATTAAAATTTATTCTTACATCTTGATTCTTTGAAAAATTACTATCATTATGTTTGATTGCTCGAATATCCATCCATGCAGTAATAATATATTTCTGATAATTATATGGACTTCCATAGTTATTATCTGTTGCGGTGCATAATAACCCATATACCTTGCCATCATACAATACTTCTTTTATTACAGATTTCTTTAAAGAACCATATATAACCTCGTCACCAATATTAAAATAATAAGTTGGCTCATTAATATATTGTACTCGATCTTCGATAAATGATAACTCTCTATCTCTTTCTTGTTTTAGTCTCTCTTCTAATGTTAATTCTTTCTTTGTTTTTCTTGCCATGACAATCTCCTTTCTTTAAAAGCTGGATTTCATTTACTATAAATCTCCTAATGGTTGAAATCCATCCCATGTATATTCTGCAAAATCAAATTCTATAGATCCTTTATATAATTTTAAAATTATTGCATCAATATTTTGTCCATTGATTTTATTTGGAAAATTCACGATTGGCATATCAGATATATTAACTGCCTTGTCATATACAGGATAATACCCAGACATTGCATCATCACATGGTACTAAACACAGTTTATTTTTCCACATACAAATTGCAAATACATAATAACCTTTAAAGTTCTCTTTATTATCAATAATTAACTTTTCTAACATTTTTTTATTTATACCTTCCGTAAAAACTGGATTTCAGCATTGTTTCTCTATCGAAAGCTCAAATCTATCTGGAAATAATCTATCATCAAGTATTGAAGACATTCTTATTTCAGTTTCCTTATATTTTCCATCTTTTGTAAATATTCTATTGCTATCGGAATCGTTTGCAACACGGAAAATATATTCTGTCTCCCTATCACCATCACAAATTATAGCAATGCCTTTAACTGCTCCAATTCCATTTTGCTTTTCATATTTTTGCAATTTTTCAATTATTTCTCTTGTACTTGCTACTTTTGAACCAAACATAATACCTCCATGAAAGTTTGATTTCAGCGTTGTATTATTCAATTCTAATGTCTGTTACACTACCATGCATTTCGTCATATAACTGAGAAGCAATAGTTTCTAAATCATCAAAATAATAATCCCATAAATCACATTGAAATCCATTTGGTGTGTCATTAATATAATATGTCGTGTCTAAATTCGTATCAATTGCCACAACAATACTATCGAATCCACGTTTCTCTGCATCTATATACGCAGATGTAACTTGCTCTAAAAACTCGTCCTGATCCATAGGTTCATCAAGCAAATCATATCCTACACTAATATTTTGATTGGCGTATTCATTTGCAAATTTTTCCAAATCTTCTTCTGTTTTTACCCATTCTGGAACTTTTGCAATATCTCCACCGCTCAATTCTACCCAAACTTTTATTTTCTCAACCATTTTTATACCTCCATGAAAGTCGAATTTCATCATTCTCCAATAATAATTGGTCTATAAATAACATCCACATTCTTTAAAAGTTCCAATGCTTCATCACACGCTTTCAAAGCATCACTTAATTTTTTATATCGTCCTAAATAAATACTACCTTTAGGAGCATAATTAATGTAACTTGTATACATATATTCTCCATTATTTAATATACTTTATTTATTCTCTTTATACCATAAATCAGCAATTGCATGAGTTAATTCAATTTGTAACATCCATGTTGTATTTGATCCAAAGTCTTCATTATAAGCCTTTCTAATCTTGTCTAAATCTGTATCTGAATCAAAGAATCCCATTTCCTCTACTTTAAGAAATTCTCCATACAATTTTACCAGTTCTTCTTTTGATTTAGTTTCAAAAATATTAACATGTCCCATATATTATACCTCCAAATCTGTCATCATAAAATTTTATTCCACAATGATACTTTAACAATTTCATCTATCTCTCTATCTGTAATTGGTAACAATTTCTTAACTTCTTTTCTACCTATATCTGAAAAACATAACGCTTCCATATAAGCATCCATAGATATCAACAAATGTCTTTCTTTTAATATAGGTATTCTCTTTAACATTCCAAGATGATCATCCTCTTCCATAACGCACATTCTCATATTATTTTTTACTACAATATAAATGATTTCGTAAATGTCTAATTTTTCACCAGGTTCTCTGTTGTCATAATAATCAATAAGCTCATTAATATCTTCTTTGTGTCCTACGAAAAACAATTTTCCATCTGGAAATCCAATAGAAAAAGTACCTATATTAAGCATATTTACACCTCCATAAAATCAGTCTTTCAACTGGTTATTCTTTTCATCACAATACTTTTTTGCATCTTCATGCGTAGCAAATAAATGTTTTTCATCTGCTGTTTCTTTTATTGCTACATTGCACCAATTATCAAATCCAATTAGTTTATAAACAACTATCGGATCATTATCTTTATTAATTGTCAATTTAATCGAAGAAACTTTCCACTCAATACGATGAACATTATATTTAATAGCTGTTTTTTTTCCGTTCTAATTCTACGTCCACTACATTTTGGACACTTACATTTTTCACCTTTATAAATAAAGAATCCATTTCCATCACAAAATGTACATGGTATAAGATCATTTACTTCCTGTTTATTTCTATACACAAGATGTACGTCTTGTCCTATGTCAAACTTTGTTTTAATATGTAAATCCATAATATGCCTCTATTCTTTCTTCTTCAAAATCTTAGTCACTTCTGAAACACTTATACAGAATCTTTTGGCAACGTCTTTCTTGTCACCACTTCTGTTATAAGCATTCACAACATCTTCGTATGTAAATTCTTTCTCTGCTGGTAGATTCATAAAGCTATCCATAATCTATATTCCTCCAAAATCTTTCTATAATATATTTCTCTGTTGGTTTCATTAATTACTCCTATTCTATCATATCTGAATCATCCTGTGGACATAAATAATCTTCTGGTGTTTCTTCTTCATTCGAGAAAATACACATTCTTTCCTGGTTTTTAAATATTTCTTCATCTGTGATGCAAATATATCTTAAAGTAATACGCATATCAGCATGTCCAAAAATAGTCATAAGCTGTATAAGAGCCTGTTGTTTGTCTGGTGCTGCTAAATAATAACTATGTCCAAAAGTCTTACGAAGTCCATGAGTACCAATAGACTGTTTAATACCTGCTTTTATTCTATTCCTCTCAACAGTTCTATACCATGTCATTTCTCCAATATGTTCACCTTTATTAGAAGAAAAGATATAATCAGTCAACTCAGGAGTTTCATTATGATCTTCTAACCACTTATGCCAATTCTGAATAGCCATTTTAAAATCACTGTCGTATCTTAATTTGACATATTTTCTTTTAATTACATTTCCACATCTATCTCTACGCTCTGTTTTTTCTGGAACAAACTTCTGTGATTTTTTAATTCTCCATCCATCTTCATATACATCTTTCCATGTGAGTTTGCAAAAATCCCCACCACGCAATCCAATATTGATCGCACATATAAACATTGTAAGATTTCGCATAGCGTTCTTTTCTTTATTAACAGTAATTGCATTATCAACATCTGCTTTAAACACATTGTATACAGATAAAATTTCATCCTTATTATACAAACATTCCATCTCTGTTGACTTCCCACGCCGTAATGTTTTCTGCTTTGGGAAATTGTATATTGTTGCTTTTTGTTTTTGATTGATGTAATGCTGCTGTTGAACTGCTAAAGCTGGCATAATTCCACCTCCTAATATTTTTCATTCTTCCTTATCTTCTCTAATTTCTCTTTCTTCTTATTCAAATATCGCACTCTTGCTCTTGGTTTATACTTGTCACATTTCTGGCAATAATGCCAATGGTTTGCATCTCTACCTTTCTTACATTCACCCATGCAGATATAATATAAACAAGGTGTTTCTCTGTCTTTTGCCATATTGGTTTCCTCCGTATATTTTATATAACTACTTCTTTTGTCAAGAGAAGCATAGAACTTGCTTAACGCATATACAGCGTTAATAATATGTATTTAGCTTACCATTGGTGTCTGTCCTACCATTTCAGTAGGTGATTTATCGTATGATTCACATAATGCAGCGAATGTTTTAAGAACTTTACTCCATTCATCTTCCTTAATCCATTGCAGATATGGAGATTTACCACGTTGTTTTAATGCAATTCCATATTTGTACTGCAAGTTTCTATATAATTCATTCCACATATCAGGGTAACAATTATGTGTTACAAGAGCAAGTTTTCTAATTCCTGCATTAAGAACACTTCTGTCTTTCCATTCAAGAATATCACCCGCGAGGGCTTTATTATCTTTCTCCAACTTGTCAATATGCCGATTCTTAAATGCAATTAGTTTTGATGTTGCTACCGCCGCTGCACTTGGATCACCACTTGATATTGCCATCCCAACTTCTAACATAAGTTTCTGTTCTTCTGTAATATCAATAATTTTGGTTTCGGATGAAGTTTTTCTTCTATATTAAGAAGTTGTGTTCTGACTTCTTTTGCTACATCAGATTGTTGTAATAACATTCCGATTCTTAAAACAGCTCTTCTACTAAACGCTTTAAGCCCACGATTATTAATTGTGATGATTTGTCCATCCTCAAAAGTATATGTAACGGAAGTTTGTTTCTTTACAACGGAAGTAATATTTAGTTTACTTCCGTCATAATAGCTTCTTGGCAACATCTCAACACCATCTAAATCAATTTCACCTTTATTATTAGAATATAAAATCTTTATATATTCTGGTGTTACTTCATAATAATCTGCGACTTGATCAATAGACATCATATCCGTTCCAGGTAAAAGCAATAATTGTTTTACCTTTTCAAGAACTTCATAATGATTAACACACTTATCTCTAAGTGTTCTATCGTTGCATAGTGGACTTTCATCTTGGTTTTTAATTTTAGTCATATTAAAATCCTTTCATATGTAAAATTGTTAATAGTTACTTCTAAACAGTATTTCTCCATTTAGTTTGTAAATATTTACAATCACATAAGCGATCATTCCAATATTTAGTTATCAAGGTTCAATTTATGTATGGAAAATGCGACTTGAAATAGTCCAGGATATAAGTTATAATACTTTCTGGACTTATGCTAATTGCATATTTCCTATTCTATGTAAAAGAGTGAGTTTCGGTTTGGTCGCTGAGGACTCACTCTTTTTAATTTATTTTCTTCCAATATCCATATAAACAGCAATCACCAGAATCCCATTTATCATAGAAATATCCATCAACTGATGCAACTGCGTGATTTGCTACGCTTAAAAAGTATGTACCTTCTTTATGATCTTTTGTAAAGCTTTCTACTGTAGGACGTTTAGATCCTTTTTTATTACTAATCCCCACATATTCAAAACCATGTTCCTCTAAATATCTCTTATAACAAGGCTTACTATTAGGATTACATTGAATATCTCTTGCAATCGGAAGTAATTCATCAAAGACTTCCAACCAGGTCTTATTCATTACCTTGCACAAAGCACGAATAACACAATCACTCTGCTCATCTTTTTTGTCTTTTTCATTTGGTTGAAAATATCTGTAATGTTTACTTGTCATTTGTTATATCTCCTTTCTCTTAACTTGATTATATTATAAACCATTTAGTTTATACTGTCAAGTATTATTTTAACTTTTTAGTTTATAGAATAAACCTTTTAGATTATATCATAATATAAACTAAAGCACCCATTACTGGATGCTTTAAATTTCTGTACCATCAGGATATTTGAAAACAGAAATATACTCACCGCCTGTTACACTTGCGATCTCAGTCAATTCTTCCTGTGTAAATTTCCCCGTATTAAATCTCTTTTGGAATGCTTGTGGTGTTTTATATCCAAGTTTCCTTGATAATTCTGCTTTGCTAATACCTGCGTAAGCGCAAGCCATATCTATTTTCTGTTGTATCGTGTGCATTTTCCATCCTCCCTATATGTAATTATACCGAAAAAACAAGCTGCACACAAGCGTTTTCTCTGATGAAATGTCTGTTTTAACTTTAACTATTGTTTTTTCTTTTGTATTAACATATCACCAAATTCGTAGATAAAACGCCCATACCCAATTTTTTGTATAATGTTACGCAACTCAGACAAATTTTTGCAATCAATACTATTAAACAAATTCATTACATTATCCTGGAATTTCACTCTTTTTAATTTATAATTCATTAATAAGATCATTCCATTATATGAAATAAAATCTGGATCAATTATTTCATAATCTACTCGTTTAACAGTATTAGGTTTGTCAAGAATCCAAATTTCTTTTGTTGTGTTTACATCAGGAACATATTCGTGTATTTCATCAGAAATTAAAAAACTTTTTGAAACCATATAATATGCATGAATGATTAATGGCAATTTTAATTTCTGCATGTTGTGTAAAATTCTATATGATCCTGGAACATCTTCCAAGGAATTTCGTATAGAATTTGTAACACATATTCTTTTGATAGAATTGTTTTCGTTTATAATTTGATGCATCGGAATTTGTGGATAAAAGTTATCCACTACATCAAATGATACATGAACCATATTAATTATTCTCTTTTCATATTCGTATTAGAATCCCAATGAAAACAATTTTTGTTTTTAATTGTTACAAATGTTCTTTTTGAAATCTACAATGATCACTATTGAAGAATGATGCCTTTTTCTGTTTTAACTTCTCATCAAGTCATCTAATGAATCAAAAAGTTTCAAATCATCATCTAAATTTTCATGAACCCCATGATGATAAGCAAATCTTCCAATCCATTCAATAACTTCTTTTCTGTTTTGTAAATAATCTTCTTTTCGCATCTTTCTAATGTCATGTAACCGTTCCTGTATCACTGATCCGTTTGTGGTAAAAAGCTCTCCATGTAATTTATCATCAGAAATATTTAATAAATGACATGGATGCCAGGACTTATCAATCCTAAATTCATACATATAATTATAATTTCCGTTAGCTTGTTCAACAGTCATTCTTATCACCTTCCATACAATTTTTGCATACAAAAGATAATTCTACATCCTCACAATCATTAATTTTTTATTATATCACAAATTTCATTTTCTTTTATTCCACGTTCAATAATACTGATTTCCATATCAGTAATATCATCAAACCAATCAAATCCTTGTTTTCCATCTTTAATATATGTTAATAAGATATTTTTATCTCCCATCTTTACACACCCTCATGAAAACAATCTTTCATCACATATCTTCTAAAGTAAACCCATAATAATCCCGAAGGGTTCTTTTTTCATTAAATCCTGTAAATGGCAAACTAATACCTCTTTCCTTCAATAATTTACAAAATTCATAATCACAAGTTTCAGGATATAGTCTTTTATCTGGCACATAATCATAATTCGATTTTATCACCAACTCTCTCATATTTTTTGGTTTTGTATAATCTCCGCTATAATCGTTACCATACATGACTGTATGAATTTCATCATTTTTTAAATATACATGAAATGTTTCTCTTGTACAAGTATAGCCATAAAGTAATGTCCTATCTTTGGTATTTAACAAATCTTTCGCATTTATCAATTCAGCGATCTTATTTACATTTTTAAGAAATTTTAATTCCCTTAATGTCATATTGCCATCTCCATTCTTCACCTTGAAAGCAATTTTTCAACTATTCATTTTTCCTCTTTTAATATCAAGCAATTCTTTTAGGATAACTTTTTTAATGTCAAATATTCCGTTCTCCCAAACATCCATCTCTCCGTATTCATTAAATCCAGATGTGCGGATTTCTCCATTATCCATGCAGCTAATACATTTCAAAATATCACAGTGTCCAGTTCTTGCTCCCCATAACCTAACAGAATCTAATACAATTTCAGAATATGTAAATATAACCAAATCTTCATTTGCTTTAGAGTATATATCACATAATTCCAAAATCCTTTCAGATAGTTTGTAAGGATGCAATGTATCTTGCTCTGGAAAATACTTTGCATGTTCATAATTTCCTGCAAGATATAAATTTCCATTTCGTTGACCTGTAACAATGATTATTTCCATTATATCACCTCTTTAAAACCGTCATTTTACAATAATAAATCCGCAATTTCCGCTACGGATAACTCATTTCTTGTTATTTGTAATGCCTGCAAATCAGTAAGATTGTATTTGTCTCTAAATGGAATTGCTAAATTACATATTGCTTTTTTACTTACTTTATTACTTCTACATAATTTTTGAAAGTTGCTTTGCAAATTTCCGACTTCTCTCAATAAATTTTCCATAGCATTATCTTGTGCAAAAATTCCATTCAGTTGCAATAACAATTCAAGCTGCTCAATTTCCGTTTTCAGCTTTTTCATTACCAGCAAATCATTAATTGTATTATCCTCATATGTGGGAGAATCCATGTTTTGTATATTTATTTTGAAGTATTCCTGTTTCTTAGATAAATCTTCTTTCAAAGAATTTATTCGTGCAACAATCCATTCATTCATATTTTCGCTCCATAAAACTATTCTTTCATCTTTCTATTCTTGTTTAATTTCTCCCATCTTTCAGGATATGTTTCTTTAAACCATTTTAAAAAATCTCCAAACATTGCGTCCTCTGCATCTTTACGTGCTTTTGCAGCATCTTCAATATTTTTATATTCTCCTAAAAAATACTTCTTTTTTTGAAATTCAATAAGAGCTACCCATTTTTGATTTCGACTATTTTGATATACGCCTTTAATTCCAGATTTATTATTTTTAGGTAACTTATTATTTGATATTGATATTACAGACGTATCGTTCAAATAAAATTGTTTTTGAACATTATTTGCTTTTTTCATAATTATCTTATTAAATTCATGCCTTAAACATCCACAAGATTGTTTAGAAGGAAATGCTGAAGCAGACACACTAAATTCTTTTCCACAAGCAGGACATTTACATAACCATAAATAACTAAGACTTTTATTCTTTTTCTCTAATCGTTTTATTGCTATACATCCATATTTATTTACTTTCCCCGCCAAATCAAGAGATTTTGACTTATTCATTTGTTCTTGAGCTTTATGTCCACAGGAAACCGTAGCCCCTGATTGTAAATCATCAAATCTTATTGTACGTATATTTCCACATGAACATTTACATATAGAATATATTTTTCCTGCTTTTCTATAAGATTTTTCAATGATTAATTCCCCAAATTTTTGATTATTAAATTCATCGGTATAGATAGGAGTATTCCTGCATTCTTCTGAACAAAATCTTGCATTACATTTTCCATCAAACACTTTCCCACAAACAACACATATTTTCTTAGACATTTTGATCCATTTCCTTTTCTTGAACAAAACCTTCTAAAATATCTTCGTATAATTTATCAGAAATAGTTTCATGTATTAATGGTTCTCTATTTTCAAATCCAATTGCTAAATCTAAACTCGTATCAATATCAGATAATGCTCTTTCTCTACTAAATCCCATTGCAACAACTTCATTCAATAAATCAATAGTTTTCTTCATAATCATTCTCTCCAATCTTTTAATATATTTTATTACACATTCCACAATGGGACTATTAATTATAAATTTTTATTATATAATTCTACCACAAACTTATCAATCTGTCACCACATGAAAGAATCCTTTCAACTATACAGCTACATTTATTTTATGATTATTTTCCATCCATAAAATAGATTCATATTCTTTTTTCTTCATTGCACAAGCATTGTTTCCGCTCATTATAGTAACATAATCAATTCCGTTTACCTTAAATGTTCCAACAACTTTCATCATCTTATTCTTCCTCCATCATCTGCTTTACCGCTATACGAAAAATAGACAGTAAAGATTTACTATCATTGATGATATTTTTCTTCGATGCAGATTTACTTCCATACTTATTTATGTATCTTGTTTCTCGATTCTTCCAAGAAATTTTCTTAATTGTGTCCATCCTTGCGTACACAAGTTTGTATGTAACACAACCTGCGTTACTCTTATCATCATATTTCTTAATCAGTGGTGTAATGATTTTATCTGTTAAACATTCATTTTCTTTCGCTTCTGATTCAGAAATAAGATCATATAATACAGATTCAAAGATTGATCTATAAATATCTTTTCCATATATGATATCCAATGTTGGCGCACTGTTCCCATTCTGAGCAACATAATCTTTATGCTCTTGTTCCCAAACAATTCCATAATTCTTAGTCATATATTTATATAGATATTTCAGACAATCATTTCTTTTTGCAAATCTTCCAACTGATATTAATTGATCCATCATAGAGTATAGATTCTGTTTCCATTTAATTAGATCATCTTCTACAACTTCTTTTAAGTTATTCTTTTGTGGAATACTTTTAGTATTCTTTAGTGCATTTATTTCTGATTTAAGATCAAGGATAATATTTGCAAGCTTGCTCATATCAGAATACTGTTGATCAAATTTTTCATTAAGCTCCCGAAAATTTTCCGTATAGTCTTTCATTCCAGGAAGTTCCAACTGTAAAATATTTGATTTCGGAACTATTGCAGATTCTTGTTTCTTCAAAAATGCAGAAGCAAGAACATCTTTTGCTTTTAACTGATATGTTATAAGTTTTTCCACAAGTTCAGGATTATTTTCTTTCATCTTCGGAGTGATGGAAATCTTTGCTAATCATAAAGGCAAATAGTCTAATTCTATACACAAAACTTCTTGATTCCCACCATTTGTAGGGAGGACGAAATTTCGTCCACCTTTAGAAAGCACTAAATCTTCCCTTAACCGCTTACGTTCATTCTTAATCTGACCTTCACTAAGACCAATTCCATCACAAATCCACTTTACACCAACCCAAATTATATTATTAATATCTTGTGCAGCTTTTATAGTCGCACCATTAAATTCTATATCTTTTATAGCTAATCCATTCATATGTATGTTCCTCCGTTATATTCTGCTTGACTACTTACGTTTTTAATGACCACCTCCGTATTTTCATCAAGCTATTGTTAATTTATATTGTTAATTTCATATGCAATTTTCCTAAGTACATCCATTCCTTCGATTTTATCAGTTTGTTTTCCGTTCTCCCAAATCGTCAAAATCGGATAATCATTGTATTCTGTACTAAAATATTCTTTGTCACACATTGCTTTCTTTATTAATAATATATCTTCTGATATACATACTACTCGTTGAGTATTATATTCTTCTAACACAAATATTTTCATCTTCATTTTCTCCATTTGAAAACTGGTTTTCATCTACTATTTTCAACCATATCAAAAATTTCATTCCAATCAGAACAATTTTTCAATTTTTCCTGCGGAACTAATAATTCATATTCTGATTCAATTTCTTCTCGTGATCCATATCCATTGAAACTAGGAACGCTGCCAATTTCATAGGCATTATGTCTTTCCATCTGTCTAAAAACAACAATGCTTTTCTCTGGGAAATTTCCCATATGTGTAGCGTAACTATCAATTTGAATAATTGACTTATCTTTTTTGTTTATATAAACATCTCCAAGTTTCATATTGTTTCTACTCCTTAATTACAACATTATTTCCAAATACTTTTCTTATTTCTTCCATCGTTACATATCGTACAGGTTCTATATTTCCATCTACATTTGTGACTACTGGATAATATGGATCATCGTCACAGTCATTATCATCAACCCATCCATCACCAAAATGAGCAACAATTTCTTTGATAATTTCTACACTTGATCCATAATAACTAAGAGATATAAATGTAGTTTCTGATCTTACCATATCATCTAATCCATACTCTGCATAGTACTCAGAGTTTTCGTAACTATTAATATTTTCATAATTGTAGAATAAAGCTCTTTCTTCTCCGTTGTATTTGAAATAATAAAACCATAATCCACATACCAATTATAACGGTCATCGCAATTGTCATTAATTTTAAAATTCCAATCACACATCGAAATAGGTTTGTAGATATGCTTACTAACTCCATTCTTTGCATTCATGTCCCATTTTTGTCGAATAAAATTAACTATATTCTCAGGTCTAATGTGACCTTTAATTCTTCCATATGTATCACATCCCATATCGTTTCCCTCCATGAAATTCTCGTTTCAGATATTTTTATTTAAATATATTCACTTAGATAAGATAAACTATATTTAAATCATATATAAAATAACAATCCCCATCATCATCAAAATTCATTGGACAATCTACGATATTACCGTTATCTTCCTTTATCATAATTGTACCATTCTCGAAATTTTGTTGTCCAATAGTAATATTTTTACCATTTACGGCTCTTTTTTCGTTAAAATCATTATTCCAATTTTTCATTTTTCCTTCCTCCCAAACATAATACGCTAAACATTTATTCTTATAAATCCAAAAATGCAGCGATAAACACTGCAATTCCTACATACATTATAACTCCTCCTAAAATATAAGCCATTATTCCACGCCTCCTAATAATAAATTTCACTTGTTATATGTACTGTGGCATAGTATGTTCTGTTTATTTCCTTTGCAATTTCTTTATTTCCCATGCCTTTACGCATCATTCCTTTGATTGCTGCTTTCTCAAAATCCGTTATCCTATTCCTATGTCGGTCTGGTTTCCCATTGTCTTTCTTCCATTCATAGTTAATCCAGGATGGCTCTGGAAATAATGTTTCTCTTTCATATTTCTTCCAGTTGATTATATCCTTGTGATTTTCAGCCCATTTCCAAAACTCTACAGGATCAATAGAATATCTCGTTTGATTATCCAGCTCAACTTTTTTACACGGAAGATCAAATTTATCAATCCATCTCAGAATAACTCTTATATCCGAATGAAAGCATTTTGCAAGTGTTTTTGCACTAATCTTTTCTCCATAATAGTTGTTTAATCCAAGTTTTCTTGCCTTGCCTTTTACAGAAGGAATACTTCTATTTAATCTTTTCGCTGTTGTTTCCACTGATTGTTTTAAGTATCTGTTGTTGAGATATTTTACTTCCCTTTCTGTCCATTCTCTTCTCATCATTCTAGCTCCTGTGTTTCAAACACTTTGTAACACTGTATAACTTTATGTGAAAACTTATCTCTGATCTCGTATCCATCGGAAACTTTCTTATAATAGATACGATTCTCCTCTCCTTCAATAAATGCTTCTACACGTTCTTCTGCGTCTTTCCAGGCTTCTTCTGATGTATTCCATAGAACTGCTGTACCAAAAAAATCTGATGTGATACAAGCGCATATATAACACGTTCTCTTTACATACCATTCTCTTTCATTCATTTTGTTTCCTCTATATCTCTACATTAATTATTCTCATGTAAATATATTTTCGTAAATTCTTTATAGCATTTATCACATAACTGAATCGCTGTTGTACTTGTAAAATATTTATCATCCCGTTTGATTGTAATATCATTGCTTTCAGTATACGGATTTATTTCTTTTCCACATTTATCACATATTGCTATTTCTTTTATCATGTTTATTCCCTTTCCACTTTTCCAACTACATTTACATAGCATTCATGAAACATCGTTATCTTTGCATTATTCTCGTCAAACACATCAACCCATGCAGATAATACTCTATAATTATTTCTTCCTCTTTCAATAATTTCTATTGCATCTTTTAAATATGGTGCGCTATCTGTCATTGAAATAAGATATGGTTTACTCTTTTCATCGTCCTGAATTAATAACGATACCCAATAATTATTGTAGTGTAAATCTCGTTTTAACTTATGTACATAGCTTTGAAGTTTTGTTAATCCTTGTAACATAGATTTATTATTATTTCTTAATGACTTGTTGGAATTTTTTAATCTAAAATTTTCTTCTTCTAATTGAGATACATATAATTTAAGTTCTTTTAATTCGTCCATAATAAATTTCTCCTATAAATCCAACAGTGCTGCTATTATCACCACTACAAATCCAAAACAAGCAATACATCCTAATGCATACATATTATTCTCCTTTCTATCCATCAAAATACGATTCCAATTACACATTTCTTTAATTCACATCATCGGTAGTCTCATCTGCTAAATCCATACAAATTTCTCTTGCACGATCCCATACTGTTCTTTCTATTTCCTTAATATTTAATTGTTTCTTACATTCATTTAATTCATTACTTTTATCGAAATACTCTTTGACTGTAAGAGAATATGATTCTTCTGAACGAAATAAATTTTCCAATTCTATAATTTTATTTCTAAGATTCTGTATTTCTTTACCTGTATTACGATATTCTTTTCTGATTTCATTCATTATTCTACTGTTATAAAGTTCTATTACAAGTTTATCTTTATTCATAATTACCTCTTACGTCCTATTAAATATAATGTTTTATCTAAATCTTTCTTATTGAATACAACAATATCTGTGCTATCACTTGATATATCATCTGGACACCATTCAATATCACTTGATTCCATAATGTCTATTTCTCTTTTTGTTAAATTTTCAATAATATATTCCATTTTGTTATCTCCAATAAATTCTACGATTCACTTATGCAGCATTTCTCTTAACCACACATCAAACCTAAAGTTTTCCATATTTTCTTCTCTTTCCGTATAGTTCCCGTTATAATTACGAAAACAGTTTCCAGAATCACGCTTGTCCTTATCCCAACATGATACGTGCTTATTTGTTCTTTTCATTATTTTCCACCTCTTCCATCAGATATGATAATCCCTTACTATAATGACGATTAAACCAATCATATACAGTATTCTTGTTAGTTCCTTTTGGAAATGCATACCATGCAGCTTTAAGATTTCCGTTACGATCTACAGGAACGCTCTGAAATTTTTTCCATAATACTTCTATATTTTTATCAATCGTATCCTGTAATGTTGGTTCTGGCGTTTCCAGTTTTTCATTTTCTGTTGTGGTATTCATATTCTCCATATGTATTCATTGCTCCTTTCTACAAATTAATTGGATTTCCATCTGTATCATATTTAATTGGTTCTATATGCGCTACATATCCAATGCCTGATTTCTTGTCATAAATTTCCATTGTGCCACCTACTGCAAACTCAAAAGAGTATCTTTCATCATTACTTTCGATCAAATCAATTAAATGATTTACTAATCCATTGATATTTCTTGCTTCTTCTTTCTGTTTTTCAATTCTATTCATCGTTTTCTTCTTCCTTAATATAATTTATGAAAAGCATCAATGATTTCCTGGCGCAGTTGTTTTCTATCTTCAAGTTCTTTTCCTTTGTATAACTCCATTCCGTGATCTGCACTTGTGACATAATGTTCTCCATCATTACGAATATACACATCTATTTCTTCGATTTTTTTGTTATTTAATCTCATTTTCATGTAAATATGAGTTCCATATGTATGTTCTACTAACTTTACTGCCATAATTTTATCCTCTTTTTGCGTCTGAAATCATCATTTCATTTACCATTCCGAATAATGTTTCTGTTTTCCATTCTTTAAGAATCCAATATTCCAGTTTTTCTCTATTTCTTTTGCTTCTTTCCATGTATCGCATACATTGAATGTAACACAACGCTTAAAATAACTTACAAGATTATTACTTTTAGGAATCTTTTCCGCTATTGCACACATTCCAATATTCTTATCTTCTTTTGTATATACCGCAAATATATTTCCATCCATTCTAATTTCTCCTTATACTCTCTTATTCCACGCATCAATTAATCCATGTGGTGACTGATCGTACCCTCTATCAATCCCAGCCATACAGTTACAACAATAGATTTTCCATCTTTTACCAGATGTATGTTCATATTCTTCTAAAACAATATCCTCTGATTCTCCACAAAACGGACAATGTTTTACTTTAATATCCTTATGCAATTTGTTTGCTTTAATGATATTCATATTTCCTACCTCTTAATGATACAATTTATCAATAGTATTCTGGCATTCATTCCATGATTTAACATATTTCTCATGCAATTCAACAAATTTATCCCAGTCTAAATTCTGCATTAATGACTCATAAGCATAATATTCTCCCATTAAATATTCTATATTGAGAATATTTGTTTTATCATTTCCATCTTTGACTTTCTTTGCATATTCCAATGCCATTTCTATAACTTCTGAAATTTTGCTTTCCAGTTCTTCAATAAATTTCTCTTTATTCATAATATCTTCCACCTTTCTGAAACTCTTGTTTCAATCTAATTTACCAAGTGCAGATTCTAATGTATTAAATTTGTCCTTTATATTTACATTTTCATTGAAATTATTCATTATGTGCAAAAATGCACTTTCTGCATCTATATATCTTCTGCTAAACCTTTCATGCGTCCCGATCTTTTTACCTGATACAGAATATTTATATGGTGAATAAATATTTTCCTCTCTTCTAAATATCAATTCCCATTCACTTCCGTAAAATGTAGTGTGTCTAAACATAACACATTGACCTTCTTTCCATGAATCACATTCTCTAATTGTATTTAATACAAATTCTTTGTTCATAATATTTTCTCCGATTTATAATACTTGTTTCATTGCTACTCACATTCTGTTCTAATTCTTGAGCCAACAAAAAACCAATTCTTAGGCTGACTTCTCCATGAATTAGGATCAGCTTCTTTATGTTTATTGTCATATCCGATCAATAAATTATTTCTATCCAATGAATTAATAACTCTTCCATTAATCTTATAATCATAAATAGGTAAATAATTTTTTTCACCTATTTTATGAATGATAAACCGTATTCTCCAAAAGTCATTAACATATCGTAAAAACACATTTCCTTTGCCGTATTTTGATTCTAAACGTTTATATTCTTCTATTAATTCATTCTGTTTTGGTGTAAGTTTCATATTTTCTTCCTCCAATTCTCAATTTGAAATATCTCTTTCATTTTTGCTAAGTATTAATATGTATTTAAAACTCTATTCTTAATTCTTCATCATGATTCATGATATAATTTTCCGCATCTTCATAGCTATGTACTATCACTACATCTTCATATGTTTCGCTGTTCTGTACAACTATATCCATTTCCGATACTTCCCAGATTTCAACATCATCTCCACAAATTTCCTGTACAGCGTATTCTGTAACTTGATACATCGTTCCTGTACTTGCAGAAAACTCATTGATTTTTGTTTTGTACTGATACAGTTCTTTAATTGCAGCTCCTAAATTATCAAATGTTTCGATCACTTCTGGTTCTTCATCATGCTCTGTACATCCTGGAATGATATTAAAACGATCATTCCATTTGACTTCCGCTGTTCTCTTCACGATCTCAAATCTATTCATCTTATTTCCCTCCTTATTATGTTTTATTTAAATGCTCAATCGGCACACGGAAACATTGTTCTGTATGCCTATCAACACTTAAATCATGATAAAGATAAAATAAGCCATATAATAAATCCGATAATAATACAACCTGCTACACAGCCTAATGAGTACGCCATTTATATCACCTTCTTTCTCTTTCTAATAAAAATAGCCTTGTAGATACATTCTCTACAAGGCTATAAAAGATACATTTCATCGTTAATTATGCAGCACTCATCAATTTATTAATTCTTTCTGATACACCATTACCATTGATATTAATACTATTGATATTAACAGGTAATACCAGATAGGTAAAATCTCCATCATATGCCATAACAGGTGATTTAGCATTATAAAATCCCATTCTTACATATTCTGTATTAATTCCAGAACATAATTCTTTAATAAATAATGGATTGAATGCTATCATAAATTCTTCGGATACTGAATTATTTGATACTGAAATTTTATCAAACGATTCTCCTTCTTCTGTAGCCATATAAGACATGATATTATTTCCAATAAATTTCATGACCATTGGTTTTTTAGAACCTTTTCCATGGAAAGAAATGTTATATTCTGCTGATTCATTTAATTCTGATGTATTTACATCCACCATCATTAAATCTGATTCTGATAAAAAGATTTTATCAACATCAAAATACATGATGTCTGATTCTCTGACGATCATTTTAAAATCATTTCCCGTAATGTATGTTTTCTTATCTTTACTTGCGATGGTTATAATATTCTGTTCACCTTTAGACTCTTTTGCAATACAGTTCTTTAATTTAATCCAAACTTCACGATTTAAATTAACTTCTTTAACATCTGAATCAATATTAAAAGTTCCTACTTCATTTGACGGTTTACACATTCCAAGTCTATGACCATCAAGTGCTGTAATGCGATTTTTATTAGCATTAAAATTATAATAAGTCATTGCTTTATTATATTCATCTGAATCTTTAAGATAGACATATAATTTTTCCATCATATTGAAAAATTCCAGATAGTTTGATGTAAAGAATTTTTCTTCTGGTTCTTCAACATCTTTCATTAATGGAAAATCTTCCGCTGCATCCCACATCGAAGGAAATGTTATAATCTTCTTTCCAGTGCTAACTAATACATTTTTATGTTCTGAATCGTATGTTATAGTAAGAAAATCAGCTTTAAGTTTTATGATCTTCTTTAAGTTGTCCAGTTTAATACAGAAAGAATCATTTCCAGTAACAAAAACATTCTTATAAATATGTAGCTCCTCTTCTATATTGTTTGCAATAAATGCAAGCTGATCATTTTCCTGTTTAACAAGTACTGTTTCCAGGATTGAAAGTGCGGCTTTCTTCGTTACTGACTTTTCGATTTTCTTAACAACGTCTTTCATTTCCTTCATAGTAATTTCAAACTTCATCATTGTTCTATCTCCTTTATGTATGTGTATGTTCTTATATGTATTTATTCTCCAAAATTTTCCACTAAAAAAGGAAGTCTTATAATTGACTTCCTTCAATAGTTCTATGTTATTCTGTTACATTCCATAGAAAACACTTTCTTTCCTATGTCTATCACGTTCAAAATCTTCTTTAACATAGTTCCATCTTATAGTGTTCTCTATAGCGTTTAATTCGTCTATAGACAGCTTTTTGTTTCCGTTCCATATGTAAATAGGATCAACTGTAAAACGTATGTATTCAAGCGGTAAATCGTATTTTTCCGATAGCAGCTTATAGAATTGTCGTTTGTTCATACGATAATCACATCCTCTATTGATTCTCTGACTTTCTTACAAACAAGGTGAAATGCTGACGGATAATCAAACCTTGACAAGTTCACATCCTTGTCAATTCTTTTAAATGTTTCCGCTGTCAGTTTGATTCCTTCTATTTCCAATTCTTTTTTAGCATCTTCAAATAAATCTTTCTTATTTTTTAGATATCCAGATAAATCCGTATACCACACAAGATTATTAATGTTTTTGTGATGCCTAGAAACAACAGGATCATCCCAATTAAGGACATATCTGTTATATGATTCCATTACAGATTTGATCTGTTTTGGTGCTTCCGTTCCTTTTCTTTTAGTGATTTCCGATCTTGCATCTTCATATTTAATCATGTTCTATTCCTCCATCACGTTCTAATCTTTATATTATTGATTATATTACAATGCTTTTAATTTCACAATACCATTATATATAGTAAATTTTCCATATACATAATTGTCTTGTGTAAAGTCATAGTCGTAAACGTGCCATAATTCTAATTCAGTGTTACATTTCCATCTATTCTTATTCAAGATGTCACAAATTTTCTTTGCGCTTCTATCAGAAGAAAAGAAAGCGTATGTTTTTGAATGTAAATATTCCGTTCCATTATTTGTCATTGCAATTAATTTCATGTTATCAATTCCTTCCTTATTATAATGTATTCTGTTTAATTGTTCAATCGGCATACAGAAAGACTTCCGTATACCTATCAGCAATCAAGCATTATTCTGTTAATTCTTCTATTGTTTCACATAACTTTAACAGCGCAGCTTTTACCACACTATTTTCGTTAAGTTGTGATAACTCATTATATAGTTCTGTTTCCGCTTCTTCTCTGTTTTCTTCATCATCGTAGCCATCTGAAAGACAATCAATAATCTTTCTTGCTAATTCTGAACTATTCATTCTTACCCTCCTCATTCTTCATTTCTCTCAAATAACAAAACCATTCCATCATTATATGTAAGATAGAGATTATAGTTTTCCAGTAACCAATTATTAAAATCATTTTCATAATAAGTTTTTATTACGTTTAGTTTTTTAATATTCTGGAATAATTCATAAAAACAGCCGGTTATTCCATCTACTGATTCAGCAATTACAACGGGTGTTCCTATTACGTTACAAGCTAATAATTGAACTTTATTTATATTAGGATTTGAACTTTCATATCTTTGTACAACAACAGCAGATTTAGAATTATAACTATTAATTAAAAGTGAATACCATTGTTTTGCATTATCTTTTCTTTCTTTCATACTTGATCTCATATTATCTTCCTCCTGTTAAAATGTGAATTTCATTTATCCGATTTTAAATCCATAAAGACAAAATCCAGTTTGATCAGATAACCAGTCAGCAATTCCATCAAAGTCCATATCATTTTCATCTTCTGTTTCAAATTCTTCCGGAATTTCCATTTCCGTTGGAAGATCCTGTAATAATTCCATATCTCCATCCGTGTCCCATTTAATATTAGTTGCTTTCATACGTTTATTTCCTCCTGTTCTATATATTTAATAGCATCCGAAACATTTGCAAAATATTTATAGCTTGTTTCCATATCTTCATCTTTTCCTATTTCTTCAATAGCCATTGTATAACCGTCATTGGACGGATATATGAAATAGTGTTTGTTTCCTTCATAAAAAATCGTATTATTGTCAATAATATGTAAATTTTCAATATCCATTATGTTTCCCCATGAAATTGTACTTTTATCGGTTCTTATAAACAACCTGTCGAAAGAATATCTTCCAGTTCTTCGACAGCTTCCCATTGTGTTTTCCATGCTCTACAGATCGTACCAGAAGCCCATATGAGAAAGTATTTTCCTGTATGCTCTATGTTTCCACACGGAAAAATATCTGTAAAATAAAGCTTTCCGGGATATAAAGCAGTAACTTTCTTTGCTAAATGCTCCATTTTTTTTCTCATGATAAATATTCCTCCATGTCAATTCTAAACTCTGACCATAACAGACTTGAAAACAGCGGATCAGCTTTGCAGTATTCCAGTAAAAACTTTTCATTGCTGCATGGGGCGAGATCGAAATGTAATGATTCTCTGATATCATCATTCATGTAACTAGAAATCGTTTCCATCAATTCGCTATCAATAATTCTTTTCATGTTCTTCCCCTCACTTTCTGCGATATACTTCAACTGGTTTCCGTTCTGATGCTTCTAATCTATCAATCATTCGATAGATTGCTTTGTTCAATTCACCCTTGCGGATTCTCATATCAGAAAAGCTTTCCTGTGATGCTGTCACGGTATAGCCGTTTCCATTCTCGTTAATATGTATGTTAATTCTCATATAGCTGCACCTCCTAGCATCCTTTAGAAAGCCAGTCCAGAAGCATCCAAACGGGCAAGCCTCCGAAAATCAGAAAGAAAGCGGTATACTTTGCAACTGCTTCCAGACCGCCCGTGATCGTGTCTTTGATTGCTTTCTTGTAACGATCTTTTATAGTTTCTTTCCATTCTGTTTCCGTCATGAGTACGTTTTTCATGTTCTTTTCCTCCCTGTTTGATATGCTAAATCATTGTGTAAGCGTGCTGTTTGCCATTATAAGCACTATAAAAGGCACGACTGTTATTGCTGCGGTCATGCCCTATTTAGTGATTATAAGGTTGTTTTATCTTCTGTGTTTTTCCCGTATGGGTTTATGAAATCGCTCTGAATATCATTGTTTTTTATGTAGTTATACATATTTAGAAGCATGATAAAATCACCAGGACTAATTGTTGTTATGTTTCCGTTTCCATGTGTGACAGTTACGCTTTTATCGTGTGTTTTCTGTTCAAGTGTTACTTTTCCACAGTTATTTACGTCAAATGTGATCATACTGTTTCACCTTCTTCTTTTTTATGAATAGCTGTATAACCATATACAGCACCTTTAAATGATAAAGTCCATTCTATTTCCCCGTTTCCTGTTCTGATTCTTCTAGGCTTAATGGATTTTGCTCTTTCATTTCCGCTTTTCAATGTTACTTTATCATTAGTGATTTTTGTGATCGTATATTCTTTTTCAGCGTATTCTTTTCCATTCCATTCTTTAACTGTATACTTTTCGCCTTTTTTAAATGGATGAATAGGTTTATCTTCTACTTTATCAGATATAATGCTTTTAATTTCCGCATATGCAGCTTTTCCACCTAAACCAGAAGCACCACCTTCAAGAATTATATATGTAATATTAACTTTTCCCGTCCCTCTAACAAGACATTTTCCCCATCTGTTAATATCTACTATATAACCTTCTTTGATGTTTTCTTTTGAGAACTGAATACCTCCCAATTCTTCAATGCATTCATGATAATATACGGACTTGCTAATAGCATCATCAATAATTTCTTCTGCATGTTCTATCCATTCATTGACTGTTTCAAGTGTAAGAATTTCACCAGAATATCGCTTGATTTCTTCCCTATTAGAAATTCTATCAATATACTGTTTATAACTTTCAATATTCTTTCTTTGCGCTCTGATAGTCTTTTCAGCATCTTTGATTCTACGATCACAAAATGCCTTGTCCTTAGGTCTTGTGTTTTCCGCTGTTTGTCTTGCTACTTCCGCACGTTCTGCATAATATTCTGATTTTTTAAATTCATCAAAACCTTTTTCCCATGCCTCCCACATTCTATTTCTTCTTTTTGTGAATGCTCTGCCGGATGAGCTATTAATATTTGGTTGAGTAAAGAAAGAAATGTCTCCATGCATATCGTTAATAGGTTTCTGTAATGTTTTTCCATTTTCTTCTGCTCTGTTTGATTTATAATCAAACCGTTCTGCTCTTGCTTCTGCTCTTTCTGCTTTACGTTCCATCTGTTCCGCAAATGTAAGTTTTTCGCCAACATTACCACCATTGGAAAGTCCTAAATCTTTAGCTATTTTTTCCGCTCTATACAGATTAGGGAATTTTGCACGACTTACCCATGCACGTTTTACACGACTAAATAAATAGTTGCTTTTAATATCTTTCTTTTGATCTTCTGCAAGTGCTAAATAATCCGCTTTGTCAAAATGTAACTCAATTTTTCCTGTTTCTTTATTCATAATATATTCGCTCATGTTTTCCACCTGTTTAACCTTTCTTATTTCAAACAAAATTTGTAAGTAAAATTATAGCTGTTTACTTTATACTGTTCTTCTTTATTCGCATAAACACCAGAAGAGCATTTAAAAGTATATCCCGAAACACTTGTATATAATTCGTTACAGGTGCCTTTATAAATCGGATTCTGAAAGAATAATTCATTTCCGATATACAAACAACAAGGGAAATATTTATGTTCTTTTATGTACTCTTCTACATTTTGCAAAGTATCAAACTTTAAAAATATCTCCATTCCTACGCTTGCCACATCTGGTAAAAACTGCCCTGATGATTCTAAAGGGATATAAATTTCTTTCCCTTTACAATCCGTTGAAACAAGACAAATTGCGTTTCCAACGTTTTTATAATAGATGTATTCAACACCTTGATATATGTAATAATTCGGCATTGAAAAATATTTCTTTGATTCTTCCAATGTTTCCTTGTTTATCTCTGAAATGGATTTTGTAAGTTTCCCGTTCCTGTCTCTAAATCTTTTGTTTATCATGTTCTCATTTCCTCCTGTTCTCTTTCTCTATGCCATATATGCAAAATCCCCTTGCACACCTGTCACAATAACCATTTTCCCATCATTACGGCGGTAAACTACGCCACAACCATGATTGATACTTGACCATATACGCCAACCTTTATTAGTAACAGGACGTTGATTCTTATAGTCATAAAATGCAAAGTGTGGATTAACTCCATCTTTTTCCTGTTCTAAAGCATTATTGATGATTTCTGATTCTGTAGCAGTAAGAATCTTTCCATCTTTTTCACCGATTAAATACAGTTTTTCGCTTGCCATGTTCTTTCCTCCTTATTTCTCGAAAACATATTCGTTTCCGTCTGTTGTAACTATCGTTAATCCTTCATCACTTACTTTCCAACTTGCTACATCTTTACAAGGGATATACGCTCGTTTTTCCCCGTATACGTTACTGCTTTTATAAGCATATACTTCTGATCCATCCGACATAGAAAGAGAAATTTCTTTCCCATCTGTATTCCAGTCGGTTACATCCTCAACAGCAATCATGGTTTTTTCTGTTGCTGTTGTGGTGGCATGTCCCATCAGGAATGCGCTTGTTGCGATGATAGCAGTGAAAAGTGTTGCAATGATCTTCTTTTTCATGTTTATATTCTCCTTTTTGATTGATCTCTATTTATAGGTACTAAAAAGCACACAAGCGTTATTTTCTTGTGTGCTATGTTACTGCCTATAAATCAATCTTTTTCTACTAAATAAAAAACTCCATCACACTCAAAAAGCATCCAAACTGTCAAATTTTCATCAAGGATATTGCCCTTGTATATAATAAATTTATTTTCCTTTGCCATTCTATTGAGTTTTACTAAATTGATCTCAACGCCTGTGATTTGTTCTTCATCTATTGTTGTTATTGTTATATTCATTCTTGTTTACCTCCTTAAAACATGGATTTCATTTTGTGTAATACTTCTGGACGTTTATCGTGTCCTCTAAGTCGCACATCTTACAACATTTGACTGTTTCGAGTTGTTCTTCAATATCAACAGGAAATGCAAGGCTTTTAAAAGTTTCTTTGCATTCCTGGAAAATCTGATTTTGAATTGTTTCGGGTAACTCACATACATAGGTGTGAGCTATGATATTAACTTTTGTCATTGTGTTACATCCTTTAATTCACCAGACACTAACATCATGGCGAAAGTGTCAGATGTGATGATCGTTACTGTATCATCATCAGAAATAACAAGTCCGTAAACCTGTTTATTTTCTGAGAATCTCACAGCCCCACCAAAAAGAAAGTACAAATTAGTGCTTTCCTTTTCGCTTGCACGTCTGATTGACTTGCAAAGTGCTTTGATGTCGGCTGTTGTGCCGATGTATGCAACGCCTGTTACAATGGATGAATTATCATCCATCATGGAAATAATCTCATATTTTTTCATTTTGCATTCCTCCTGTATATTATATTGTTTATTCTTTTTTTGCTCTCATCTTTGCAAGCCATGAATACCAACATTAGAAACAACGTTACTCAACTACTACTCACAGCCCATCCAGGTCTTATGCTTTTGCCCGTCTTTTACGTTGTTTTGCTTGTCAGAAATGCCTTACAAAGTCAAAACAAAAAGCAAGTGATTAATGATTAACCGCTTGCAAGTTATACAGTTGCGGTTTTTATTGTGATCCGCTCACATTCTAAGAACCTGTATTTGTCCCACTTTTTTGTTTTACGTTCCTTTTCATTAACGATAGGATGTATTATTGTTTACACCCTCCATATGGTTTTTTGTCCTCCGTGCTATGGCTACGGACAGGAAACGTTTACGGGTTTTACCATACCGCCGTTTTTTGATCGGATACGGACAACCGACTTTTTTGCATTTTTAACCTGTCGCATGGTCTTATGATCGGACTTTTCTTTTACTTGCTATCCAGTCAGTATCGCAACCCTTGCAAGTTTTTTGTTGCTCGTTTGGACATCACATTCTTTTTTTTGAAATGGTTTTGACTCCATTTTTTGTTGCTTATGGAGGTAAGGGAAGACTTGCGTCTTCCCCTTTGTTGTGGTACTATATCATTTAGAAAAGTTTTTACAATCGTTATGTATTTCGTTTACTACTTCCCTGTAAGAATCGCAGTAAACGAATTTGTCGATTGAAATAAGGAAGACTCTATAGCCTTCCTTATACTTTTCTATGATATAATTACCATAGATTATTTTTCCCATTTTTTACCTCCTTATTAAATGGGATTTTTTATGTATATGTGGGACATGTCAACCACCTTGTTATACTTGCGATATCTACTTTTTCATATCGGTGTGACGTCCCATCCAAGACGCCCGACATCACGATATTTTCGCTTTATCGCTCACACGGTAACAAGTCCGTGCGTCACTTTATTTAGTTAGGTATCAACTGGACTATGTATCTCTGCCCCTCTGTTGATGGTATTACTATAATCTATTTTTTAGATTATATCAATTGGCATTTTGAATAAATTATAATCTAATTTTTAGTCTATATTGTACACTATTTTTTAGATTACATTATTTTGCACATATTTTACTTTTAGAAAGAGGTGTTTTTGTTGATAATATACAAAATAGATGTATTAAATGAATTAAAAAAACATGGTTATAATACTTATAAGATAAAAAAAGAAAAAATATTTAATCAAACTCAGATGCAAAAAATGAGAAATGGCGAAAAAATTACATTTGAAACATTAAATAAATTATGTGAATTAACTGAATTACAACCTGGTGATATACTAGAATATAGAAAAGAAATATGACAAGATCATATAAGAAAAACAGCAATTCGATTATACACGGCAATTTACTGTATTACAGTAAAAAAGGGAAAAGAACACGCAAAGATAAAAGGACATGTATATTTTACAATTCAAAAAATCAAAAATGTAAAAATGAAAAGTGTCATATCAGCTATTGTGTGACTGCGAAAAATTGTACACAATATAAAAGAAAAAAGAAAAGAAAAGCATCTATTAAAGCATCATATGAAAATATAAGATATCAAGATCAATATTTAGATTATCCTAGTCAGTCAGGAATACATGAATCTATACCATTACAAAATGTAATATTAAGCAAAAACATAGGAACGTCATGTCATACTGAGTTTTTAAAAAATAAAGATAATAAGCGTAGAGATAAAAGAAAATGTATTTATTATGAAAAGATAAACAAAATTTGTAATTTGTTAAAAGCTCGTTGTCCTGGATCAAGCCATTGTAAAAGTTATCATGAAAAAGAAGAAAATAATCACATATAATAGGAAATAACACTGTATAACGCTTGTGATCTGTATAACCTGTATATCGTGATTATTTACGCATATACCATTACAAGCTTGTAATTTACGTTTTAAGACGTTTTTATGCTTATATGGTACATTTATCGGATAACGTCAAGAAAATGGATTATAGAGCATTTTACAAGGTTGTTTTTTCGGATATGATCGTTTTATCATGATGTTTTTGTCAGATAGTATCATTTATTTACATGATTTTATTGCGTTTATTTATGTGGATTTTATCTGAAATAATTGTGGTTTTATGTGGTTTTATGATATATTTTTGTTATGGATATTTTCGTTTTTATTGCGATATATCCATATTATTTTTATATGATTGATTTATAATTTACTTGCGATAGATTTACGATGGTATTGCTTTTGTATAATTGCAGTATTATTTTTTGTGATAATAGTATGATTTATTGCTGTTTGTTATGGTTTATTGTGAGCTGTTTTTCGATTGATATATTAATTAATATAATCGTGTGCAATGCCTTATATTATAAGGGTTTATAAGTGTTTTGTGGTGGTGTGGTATAATGTTTGATGTGGTTGTATGGTGGTATTATAGTATCATATATGTATGATGTGAGTATGTATGTATAATGTATGGTTGTATGATATCATATGTATATAATATGTATATGAGTATGGTTGTATATGTATATATGGTTGTATAAGTGCATGAGTATATGTGATATAATGTGTTGTATTATGTGAGATTGTAAGTGTGGTATATTAGCGTTATGGTTATGATTTCAGAATGATATACATGTATGATATGATCTTGTGTTATATGTGCGTTATGATCTCAGGATTGATGCTAATGTATTTAGACGTGGTTTTGAGCGTGCTGCGTGACTGGAATTTTTGCATGTAGTTTTGAATACTATGTGTGAATGTATTTGATATTATGTTATATGTTAAATAGTTAGAATTATAACTGTTATAATCCTAATTGTTCAATTTAGAACCATTTTATACCATATAGGGGTATAACGAACAAAAAAATGTAAACGGTCGTTTATTTTTTATATTTTTGTGTATTTTCACGCATTATCTCTTGTTATCTCTCGTTTACTCTTGTTTTCTCATTTTTTCATTATATCGTAACAATTAACTATATTGTATATACAATTTAATTGCAGCCTGGGGCGGTATGAGCTATCATGGACTATCTTTTTTATACTGTTTTGACGCTCAAATTGTTTTATATCCATAATATTTTAGAATCCAAACCATTTCAAAAAAGTCAAAAAATAACAAAACTTGACTTTTTTACACTTTCGCAAAAAGTGCAAATGTTAGATTTAGTTAACAGTGACAAGGCTTTACAGGATCAGCTATATTATACTATTTTTATATAGATTATAACGCCAGGAAGGGGGATACTTTACATTTTTAAAGCGTTGAAGCATTGACGTTTGGGGCGTATGTGTTCAACTCACACTCCACGTCCAAAAATCAAAATTATAAATTATCACATCATATCACCAGCATAAAACTCTCACATCATCACTCTCTCACCTTACATCATCACTCTCTTAATAAATTGTACCAAATCCACACACAATTCACCAAAATAACCAAATTGACTTCGACACCAAGTTCGACAAAATCCTCACACCACAACCATAAATAAATTTTCTGACAATTTAAAATCATCTATTTTACCCAAAATCATCCACCATCAATCTAAAAACCCCTTGTAAAATCTAATAATTTACGAACTCTTCTCGAACTCCTATCAAATCACATCTCTCAGGATCACAAATTCAATCCAATCTCACCATCACCCAAACTTCCAAAATCCCTTGTCACATCTATCTAAATCAACTGTATTATTTCCTATTTAAATGCATTTCATTTTATTGCTTCGCTACAACAATCACACCTCTCGAAGTACACAATCTCATATTCCCAAAATCACCCATCTAAATTGTGCCAAATTTTCACACAATTCTAATCACTCAAAATTCACTCAAAAAATACATCACGAAAAACTTGAAATGACAAATTGACACCTCAAGATGAAATTATTAAAACTTCATTTCACATCATTTACAATAAATATCTCAAAAACGTTTCAAACAGAGAATCTATTCATTAGCAACATATAAACTAAATATTTCAATCCACAATAAGAGAAATAAATAATATCAAAACGAAAAGGAGATTTTGCAAAATGGCAAATAACGTTAAATCAGAAATCAAAAATACAGGATTTGCAGATATTCCATGTGATGAAACTATACATCGTGATGATAATCATATCTTTCACCTTTGTAAATGGAATATTAAAGATCAGTTTATTGGATATTCAGATGTAATCTTTACACATAAAGATACACATCGACTACTTCATCCAGATTACACAAATTCTCTCAATCCATACAACGTCACTCTCTCATCGGCAACATTATCAAGAATTACAAATATAACAAATAAATATCTTGCCGATAAGAGAATTTATATATCAGTATCATTAGAAAAACCAAATTACTACTATTCTATTGCTAGAGGAAGTGGAAAATCAATTAGAGAATTATGTTATGTCGCAAAAGTAATGTCAAATCATTCTTCACATATGTTATCAACCACATATTCATCTGAATATAAAACACAAAATTATAAATCAGATATAGAGAATTTATATAAGGATAAGATCTTTCATAAAGCATTAGACTACTATCTCACAAATATCCATCACAATCAGAGAAGTAATAATCAAGAAGAAATGAGCTGCTTTAAACTTATTGCTGATAGAAACAATACAAATAAGAAATTTCATAAATAAAGGATATCAACTACTATGAGAAAATCAAAAAACAATAAAAATAACACAACTACTATCATACCATCAACATCTGATAAGACACCAATTGAAATTGCATTACAGATTGATTCAGATGGAATGACAACGGCAAGTAAATTATATGCTTTCTTAGAATTGAATCCAAGTAATTTTGCATCATGGTGTAGAAGAAACATCACTAGAAATAAATTTGCTACTGAAAATGAAGATTATATAGTTTTCGTAGTGGAGAACGAAAACCCCAAATTAGGTGGTAGACCAAAGACAGATTATAAACTCACATCTGAATTTGCAAAGAAACTTTCAATGACAGGCAATACCGAAAAACATGAGCAAGCAAGAAATTATTTTATTGCTTGTGAACAAGGACTAAAGATTGCTACCGCTAAATTACAAGCAAGAAATGATGATATTCAAGCTTTAGCGCAGAGTGTAAACAATCTTGTGCAAAAGATTGATAGTAAATTTGTTTCATTAGAATCAAGAGTATCTACATTGGAAAACAACACTACTACTTCAAAAGCATTACCACAAAAGAAACAGCGATTTACATATTGGCAATCCAAGATGTTTCCAAAGTATCAAGCATTAGCAGAATACTTTGAAATTCAACTGAAAGATCTCTACAAGAATTTATATAGAGAATTTCAGAATATGTATCCTGATATTGAACTAAACCAGATTGTAGATGATTACTGCTACGAGAATAAATTGGAAACATGCTATACATTAGACGCAATAGAACACGATAAAACTGTAAGAGTATTATTTGAGCAGTTAGTAGATACTCTTTTGGAGAAATATGATTTAGTACTTCATAAAGAGAAACTTATAGTGTCAACAATTTTTGACACAAAATAATTATCCTTTATGAGAACAAATAAAAAATACACCAAAAATCAATTTGAAGGGAGAAACACATAAATGTCCACTAATAGCAAGAAAATCGAAAATAGCACCACCAAATACAACAATTTAAAGAAGAATCTGACAAACCAATCCACAGATACTATCTTGGAATGGAAAGAATACTTTGAAAGCTGGAAAAATCATCCAGATTATGATTCAGAATATTTCTTAATGGCAATTAATGTATGTAATGATATTTTAAAAGAAAGATCGGAGAAATAATACATATGACAGATTTAGAGAAGAAATTAAACAAGATTTACAATTATGCTGATTTGATCCATACAGAGAATATATTAATGTTAACCATTTTGAGTTCATTGTTAAATGAAGAAATCAAATCACATATCGAAAAATGCATCAAGAGATATATTCAACAAAGAGAAAATATATTAAGTGGATTATATGAAGACGATGTTGATATTACACAATAAAAAAAACAAAACAAAAAAAGATAGCACTCTTTAGAGTGGTATATATATCATCGTTATTGGGTATAATACATAGTTATTGGGTTTTAGTATAAAAAATTACAATTTTTTGCACATTTTTTCTCCACACTCCGGAGTGTGATGTACAAAAAAGTGTCACTTTTTATACCATGGAGAAATATCTATATAAAGAAAGGATTGAAAAATGCAATTATGGTTAAGAGAAGATATTTATAAAGATTCAAATTTATCCGTATATGGACTTTCAGCTTATTGTGCAATAAGAAGTTTGATAACAAATGAAGAAACAACAAATTTAGTAACCACATTAGAAATCCTCTCCTATCAGCTTACTGGGACTTTGAAATCATCCCGTAGATTTTATGAAACACTTAAAATAGGTTTAGATGAATTAATTGAAAATAAGATTATAACCAAAGTAGAAGAATATAAGAAGCATTACCTTATAGATTGTAAAAATCTTTTTATCACGGAAGATAATCAGTATTTCACAATCATTACATTTGAAGAAATGAGAAAAATATTTCAAATTAAAAATACAAACGGTTTTTTACTTCTAAAGTATTTTGTTTTTCTTGTAGATTCAATCAGTTCATCAGTCGATGTGTACTTAGATGCATTTCAACATAAAAATAGAGTTGTTGGGAAAATGACGTTTAATTATCTTATGAAAGTTAGTGGATTATCTAAGAAATCAATCATTGATTATACTAAAGCTTTGGAAAATGCAGAATTAATATATATCAAGAGATCAAATGATTTTCTACTTAATGAAGAAAATGGTGAGATTTCAAGACTTCCAAATATATATGGTAGACCAGAAGATAAACCATATATTGATAAATATGCTGAAAATCAAAAAGATTATTATGGATCATATCGAAAAGTAACATCAAATATTCAAAATGCAAATAGCAAACGTAGATTAGCTCAAATATATCTTCAAATTATTAATGGTAATGGAGAAAAGTATAGTAAGGAAGAAATCTCAGATGTTTATGCTTATGTTATTTCAGAAAATAAGAAATATGAAAATCTAGCAACTAAACACAATGATGATTCTTATTTAGAGAAAATACGCAGAGTGGACGTTTTTGATAAGTATAGCTTTATAAGAAAGAATGGTGATGATATACATGATTGAATAATCAAAAAGAGAATATACATATATAACTATTGACAAGTATCACAAAAAGGAGTGATGCAACTATGAATTTTAAATCAAAGGAGAACATTAATCATGACAGAAACAGAAACAAAAAGAAACCATGAGTGTAGCTACAATAAATATTACAACATGCCTAGCAGAGAAGAATTACATAGATGTTATGGTGGATATTTAAGTGAATCAGATTTTACAACTGCAAGAGGACGCAATCAAAATAAATCAAGAATTGCAGAAAAAATTGTAGCGGATTGGGCGGTTGATCGTCAGTGTGAGAAAAATATGCAAGCTATGGAAAGAAAGATTAAGGTGATGGAATAATGGAAAAAGATTTTGATAATAACAATGAGAATTGCATTGAATTCCTATCTGGTGAACATTATGCGGTTGCTACTTTTACAAACAGAAAACATATCAATCGTATTAAAAATATTTATACTGATAGAAAAGATGAATTCAAGTACCTAAAGGAAAATAAAGATGGAAGTATCTGTGTGAAATTTCCTCTCAAATGGGTAAAGATAAATCCTGGTGCGATTCCTGATCCAAACAAACCAAAAAGAGTTATGTCGGAAGAACAAAAAGAAAAAATGAGGCAAGCATTAAAGAAATATCGTGAATCTCAAAAGAAATAAGATACACCACTACTCTCTTATGTTCAGTTTATCGTAAAATTAAAATGAAATGATAGTCAAATTTCAATTCTATGGTGTCTATGGTTAAGTTGTTCCACCTACAACTTAAAATCGAAATTTACCCCAAATTTATTTACGTATATAAGAGAAAATTAAATATAGGAAATTGATGAAATATGATGAGAAAAATTGATTACAAATATTTCTCTAAAGCTAAACAGATTGCACAAGTGTCTGATTTTCCAAAAGTGCATATCGGATGTATTGCTGTTTATCAGAATCGAATTGTTGGAATTGGTTGTAATACAAATAAAACCCATCCAGCTCAGAAGTATTATAACCGATATCGTATAGATGATGCTGATTATAATAGCTCAGAATCACTTTTACCAAAGCTCCATGCGGAGATTAATTGTCTTAATCAACTCAAGCATTTAGACATTAACTTTTCAAAAGTGAAATTATATATATACCGCACTAGGAAAGATATTGAATGTGGAATGGCAAGACCTTGTGCAAGCTGTATGCAAGCAATAAAAGATCTTGGAATCAGAGAAATATATTACACAACTAATGATGGCTATTCGTATGAAAAAATAGAAAAGCGAGGTGCTGCTTAATGACATGTGAAGAATGTCACATGATGAGATGTTCCCCGACATGTCCTTATTTTGTCCCTAAAAAGAAAACTAACTACTACTGCTCTATTTGTGGGGATGGAATATACGATGGAGAAGAATATATAAAGAACGATGTTGGTGATTATGCTCATTGGGAATGTATTGACAGAAAGAAAGACTTAGCTGAATGGCTAGGTTATGAGATTGAGATTATGGAGGAAGATTAAAATGAGCGATATAAGTATTGAAGATATTCATTTTTTAGAAAAATGGGGTTTATGTAAATACGATGACATAGATGATTCAAAATTGTATTCATGTACTAATTGTGAACATTTTGAAAATTGTATGGATGATGCTAATTTTGCATATATAGGTTACGAAATGTTTTGCGATTCGATTGTCGGATGTGGTTATGATTCAATGGAAGAATTTTGGGAATGTAATGGTATTTAATGGGGGATGTAAATGTTAGATACACAGATTAATATGTACAGTGTAGATACTGGACATTTTTATAGCAATTCAGAAAAGTATCTACACGAAATGAATTGTAAATATAGAAGAGAACGAAATTATATCAGTAATAAACTTGATGGAATTAAAAAAGATTTTAATACTATTGGATGTTCTGATGATACATATGATTTGATTAAAAAGGATACAGAATATGTATTGAGCGATAGAGAAAAAACATCTATAACCGATATGGATCAATTTAATCAGCTCAGAAATCAACTAAATTATTGGAATCATTTAATTGCACATAAAAGAAAGAAAGCTAATGAATCAAAAGAGAAATTGTTAAAAATTCTCGCAACTAAGGTTTATGAGAAAGAGAACACTTCAAAACATAATGAAGAAAATGAAATAAAAAAAGATATACCATTGCGATATTTAAGACAAGAAGAATTGAAAGATACAAATGTTATTTCAGTTTTTGAATCTTCTCTTACCAGAATTATTGGAATTAAAAAAGATGAACTTACAGACGCTCTTATCGTAGTACAAGTTTACTATTTTGATGTTTTTAAAGATTTGTCTTTTTATGGCTTTATGTATAAAGGTGAAAAATATAGGTATTTTACATCATCAGCAGGACAAATTCGTAAAAAGAAAGCAGTTTTTATAAAAGAATCTATATGGAATCAGGTAGAAAAAACCGTAATGTGCGGATTAACGATTGATAAAATCAATTCCAAAGGCGGTAATAATGTTAATAAGCATTTGGCTTACATGGCATTGGCAAATTCAGCAACAGATCAATGGGTTGATTTTGATATTGATAGATGTATTGTAATTGACGATTTTGAAACTAATGTTCCAGGTACATTTGATTTTATAGATGAGAAAGATTATTCAATTGAGAGAAAAACTGGTTTAGTGCCAATTCCACATACGGATGGAGCTGGAATGATTTTACCATGTCTTATGGATAAAAATACAATGTTTCGTGCACCCTGGATAAAAGGATTGCTTGGCGTATTTGATTTTGTAAAGTTTATAAAAGTAAACAACTACTCTCCTATCATCAAAGATATATATGGTAAAGAACACAATGTCATTGAAGAAAATATTCAAATTATATTTACCAAGAGTCAGTTTAAAATGTACAAGTTCTATGATTCATGGGATGAATATAAAACATATTTTAAGAAATATAATTGTCAAGCTGGTAGATGTAATACAGAAGAAGATAGAGTTAAAAATGCCAAAATCAACTATCAAATGTTACAAACTCTTACCAATATATCAGATGAAGAAATATTGCTACTGGCATCTAAGTCAATCGAAAAGATTACTAATATATGCACATCAGAAAAAACAATGATGGAAGTATTAGGAATTACCCCATATAATGATAATATGACACCGTTTCAAAAAGCAGTTAAAATATATCCTGCGTTATTAAATGATACATATGCGAAAGACGTTATTAGAGAAGTAAAAAATAGTCTTCTTAAACAATATCGTAGTGGTCGATTAGATATTAATGGAAAATATACGTTTTTGCTTCCTGATTTTTATGCCGCATGTGAATATTGGTTTGGACATATTGAAACGCCTACGGGGTTATTGGCGGATAAGGAAGTGTTCTGTTGGTTATTCAAATATTACGATAAATTAGATTGTCTTAGAAGCCCCCATTTATATAAAGAACATGCTATACGATTTAATGTTGCTAATAAAGTATACGGAGAAAGAGTTGAAAAAATCAGAGAATGGTTTACAACTAATGCCGTTTATACCAGTACATATGATTTAATTAGTAAGATTCTTCAATTTGATGTTGATGGTGATAAATCTCTTGTTGTAGCTGATCAAGATTTTATTCGTATTGCTGAAAGAAATATGAATGGTATAGTTCCATTATACTATAATATGCAAAAAGCAAAACCAGTTGAGCTAAATAATAAAAGCATTTATGCAGGATTAAACGCTGCATTTACTGGTGGAAATATAGGCATTTATAGTAATAATATTTCAAAGATTTGGAATAGTGATATTTTCATTGATGGCACTGATGAAGAAAAACAACATGCTACTAATTGCGTAAAGCGATTATGTTGTCAGAATAATTTTGTTATTGACTTCGCTAAAACATTATATAAACCAGAGTTCCCAAAAGAAATATCTGCACAAATTAAGGAGTTTACTAATAAAAAATTACCTGCATTTTTTGAATATGCAAAGGATAAAAAAGTTAGTGATGATGAAAATAAGACTCAAGTAGAAAAAAGAAATGGAAGTTTTGTAAATAAGCTTTATAATGTAATTCCAAATAAATCAATTAATACAAGAGGATTACATCTTGGAAAACTTGATTATCACAAAATGATGAGTAATGTGAATACTACTTGTGAAAAAGAAGTATCTGATTTATATGATGAGTTAAATAAAAAGTACAGGTATAAAATCAATATGAAAGATGAATATATTGATAATTTGAGATATGTCGCTTGTCAAATTCGAGATGAATTTTCAAAGTTTGGTTATTCAAATGAAGAATTAACAGATATGCTTGTTAAATATTTATATGAAAATAACAAAAGATCGAAACAGTTATTTTGGTTTTGTTACGGTCAGTATGTTGTTAAAAATCTTGAATCTAACATTCCTATTAAAAAAACTAAATTCATTCAGTGTATTGATTGTGGAGAATGGTTTGAGGTTGATATAAAAGATACCAAATCATGTCGGTGTGAACAATGTCAATTAAAAGAAAAACGTAGAATTGATAGAGAATATCGAAGAAAAAAAAGAATGTCGATTTAGCAAAAACACCCATTGTACATGGGCGAAAATATTTCATGAAAATTAAAAACACCCATTGTACATGGGCGAAAATATTTTTTCATTTGTGGCTATATGGAGAGCATAGCACAACAGTTATGCTGAAATTACAAATGAATATGCTCAACACAAACGATCGTAAACAGATGGGAGGAATAATATTATTTGACAATTAATCAAGAAAATATTATTAAAGATATTTCAAAAAAAGAAGATATAGATATAGCGACAGTCCGAAAAATTTTCAAATCGGCAGAGGGTATTATTTTCGACTATTTATCTTCTACTACTCCCACTGATAAAACAGTGGTTAAATTATTAGATGGATTGAGTTTGGAATGTAAATATGTTCCATCACAAGAAATTCATAGATATGAAGATATCCAATGTGATGAAAAAATTTGGGTAAAGCCAAAAATCACACGACATTATAACAGAAAACTCAATGGTTATTTTGAAAATTAGTTAAAAGGAGAATCAGTACATGATTTTAAAAGAAGCTTACAGATATCAGAACTTTCTTACAAACCTTATTAGCAGTGCACAGACATATCTTGGAAATGGATTGTTTATTATGACAACAACTCAAAAGCATATGAAAAGCAAAGCTAATCCAGAAGCAACCGATGATAATTTGGAAGTTCCAAAATCTTATAATGTAGATTTCACGCCAACTCAACTGGTGGATTTTCTTATGGATGCAATTCAAGAAAAGCAAAAGTTATCTGATGCTATCGCAGAAGCTAAGAAAAATACTGAGATTGATTTGGATTCTTCTTATGCTATGAATAAAACAAAACAAAGTCTTGCTAAAGTTTTCAAGACAATGGCGGGTAGAAAAGCTACTGAAACTGAAAAACAAGGTCGAGATTATAGATTCAATGTTAATCAAGAGCAGGTTGCTTATACATACACTATCAAAGAAGTTACCAAACTTGACTATGATAGAAATGTGGTCAAAGCACTTGCAAAGAAGTTAGCAAAAGAGACTGATGAAGTTTCAACTAAACTTGATCAACTTGAGCTTACTACTCTTGTACAACATGAACCCAAGTATGATATGAATGATACGCTCGAAGATATTGTGGTGAAGTAAAATTCACCACTACTCTTCTATTCGGATATTCATAAGAGACTAAGATTGATTCGTGATGGTCAATCGGTTTAGATGCAGATAAACTGTGATGCTGCGAGGTAGGATGATAATACCAGAATTATCATAATTATATAAAATCGAAAATTCCATATGTCGTCTACAAAATGGATTACATATGACAAATGATTAGATATTCAAAATAAAAAGTAAGTATATAATGCTTAATTCTCAAGAAGAGTGCGTTAATCGTCATTGCGTTTCATTAATGCTATAATACGTGGTTTCATTATTTCGGTCTTTCGACAATTTGTTATTTCATTAGATCAATATTCGTTTCGATAATATATTCTTATAGAATAACTCATATAAAAATATAATGATAAATTCATGATTAATTTATCCGAAACATAACGTTTCTGATTAAAATATAAAGTTATTGTGTGATTTTCATACAATATTAAAACAAATTGGTTGAGATCGTGATGAAATCTTAGTTTCTTCTGAATATCTGAATAGAATTGGATATTAATAATGCCAGGAATATCAAACTCTCTCAAATACTGGCGATAAGGGACACCGTGAGGTGTTCCCTTTTGTGTACAGGTGGCAGAGTCAGGTTTAATGCGGATGCCTTGAAAGCATTTGATGGATAAAACCATCCGTGGGTTCAAATCCTACCCTGTACGTTACTCTCCTATTTGGAGAAATAAATGAAAAGGACGTGAATTGTTATTAAACAAATTACTAAAAAAGAAATGGAATACCTTATGAATAAAGGTTTTAAGTTCCATGAAGATATTTTTAAGACATATAGTGGTAATAGTAAATATTACTATAGAGAATGTCGAGAAATTAATAAGGCATTAGATAATTACCACAACTGCTTAAATGTTGTGGAATATAAATGACAGAAAAGCAAGACAAAATATATAGGAAAGGTGGTATCTTTTATTGGAATATAAATTATTTCTGGATACCAATGCGTTATTAAATTTACAAAGCGCAGCATTTAAAGAGAAATTTGTCATTTCCCAAAAGACTCTTGAAGAAATTGAGTCGATTAAAACATCAGGTCATAAGGATGGGGATGTAAAATATAAAGCAAGATCAATCGCAAGATTACTTGATCAAAGCGAAAATTATGAAGTAATTGCATATACACCAGAAGTCAGAAAAATTATTAATGATTTTACATTGGACGAAACACCAGATAATATCATTCTAGCCTCTGCTTATTGGTATAATCAATCTTCTTCCATTATCGTTTGTACAGATGATCTTAATTGTAAATTCATCTCAAAGAATATTTTTAAACTTCCCACAAAAGGAACGCAAGAACTTAATCTTGTTAAGAATCTTGATGAATATACAGGATATAAGGATGTAACTCTTTCTGATGAAGAAATGAGTTATTTTTATTTACATACAAATGAGAATATGTATGATTCTCTTCTAAATGAATATTTGATTATTCGTAAGAGCGATGGTGAAGTTGTTGATTATCGCAAATGGAATGGTGAAGAATATTCTGCATTATCTTATAAACAAATAAAAAGCAACTTTAACGGAAGAGTTAAACCAAGAAATCCGCAACAAGTATTGGCATTTGATATGTTACAAAATTCAAATGAAACAATTAAAATTATTTCAGGGAAATTCGGTTCAGGTAAAGACTTCCTAATGATTGCAAATGCTTTAAAACTTATCGAAGATGGTAAATTTGATAAGTTATTGTATGTCAGAAATACGATTGGCGTAAAAGATGCCGAAGAAATTGGATACCTTCCTGGGGACAAATTTTCCAAGCTTCTCCCATTTGCAATGCCATTAGCGGATCATCTCGGTGGAGAATCTGGTCTTGAACTTAAAATGATGGAAGGTACAGTTGATATTGAACATCTTGGGTATATTCGTGGTAGAGATATTAAGAATACCATTATTTATGTAAGTGAAGCAGAGAATCTTACAAAAGAACATGTTCAATTATTCGTGTAGGCGAAGGATCGGCTTTATGGATGAACGGAGATTTCAAACAGACTGATTCTGCTCTATTTAGAATGAATAATGGCTTATTATCTGCTGTTCAAAAACTTGCAGGTAATGAAAAATTTGGATATGTACAATTATTAAAAACTGAACGTAGTGAAACAGCCGCAATGGCAGATTTGTTAGATTAAAATATTATGAAAATCGAGGTATCGTAGCCTATGAATAAAGATTTCTTTACATTAGATATTACTGGAGAATTAGGTGATTTAGCAAATTATAAATTACCAGATCCTACATTGATTGATTATTACAAAAGACTTAAAAATAGAGAAATTCTTATTAATCAAGATATTGATGATTGGGTCGTAGAATGGACTCAGGAAATTATTGAATGGAATCGAATTGATAAAAATGAAGGAATTCCAATTGAAGATCGAATTCCTATTAAAATTTTTATTAACAGTAATGGTGGTTCTTTAAACGCTATTATGGAATTAATTACTATTTGTAATATGTCTATCACACCTGTTTATGCTATTGGAATGGGAAAATGTTATTCCGCTGGTGGACTTTTACTTATGGGTATTCCAAAAGGAAATAGATTTATTTTACCAACCACGGAAGTGCTTATTCACGATGGGAATACAGGCACGAGGGGGGGATACTGGTAAGGTTCTTGATGATCTTGAATATACAAAAAAGACAGAAGAATCCACTAAGAAATTTATTCTTGAACATACTGATATTTCTGAAAAAGAATATGATAAAAATTATAGAAGAAATTGGTGGCTCATGTCTAATGAAATTATTAAATTAGGCATTGCTGATAAAATCGTAACAAATATTGAAGATTTATTTTAGGAAGAGTGGTTATTACTACTCTTTTATTTTATTGCAAATATGTAAATTTAAGGAGAAGAAAACATGATCAAAATTAGCGAAATGAAAAGTAAGACAACCCCACGTAAGAAAAATATTCAGCTTAAAAATATTTCATTACATGACCTAAATCTTATTGATACAGATACAGGTGAGAATATCACTCAGGAAGTCATTGTTGCTCTTCCTGAAGGAACGGAAACTGTTGATTTTAAGATTACGGTTGAGCTTCCAGAAGAAGAATAAGTTGGGCGGTGGATGATATAAATAATTCTGAATTGACTCAAAAAGAAATTGATTATCTTGTAGAATTCGTTGAAAATGGAAATTCTAAAAACTGGGAAAAAGCAAAAAAAGATCTTCATTCTGATATGCATAGAGATTCTATTAGAAAATCTTGGTATGTAGGTAAATACAGTGGATATAATGTTTACAAATATATGCAAGATAAAATGGAAAAAGAATATTCATCAGATGAAGAATTTGTGCGTCTTGAAAAATTACGTGAAAAAGAATATATGGAACGTGTACGATTGCAAGATGCAAATAGAGAAAAACGTGCAGTTTTAAGAGAATATTCAAGAGTTGAAGCAATCAAAGAATATATTGAATTAAAGTTAGATGAGCGGAAACCACGCCCGTTTGTAAAATGTAATTATGCTATTAAAAATGGAAATGAAGCAAGTTTATTGGTAAGTGATTTGCATTGTTATACAATAGTAGATTCTATATTTAATACATATAATATTGATGTATTACGTGAACGTATGATAAAACTCGCCAATAAAACAATCGCTTGGTGTCATAGAGAATCAGTAGAATATTTGAATGTTGAAATTTTAGGAGATATGATTTCAGGAATTATTCATGGTTCAACAATTGCTCAAGCTCAAGAAGATATTATTGATCAAGTATTAGATGTTAGTGATATTCTCACAGATTTTATTTTGTCATTAAAGTCTGAAATTCCTCATATTACAGTATACTCTGTATATGGGAATCATGGACGTACAATGCAAGGAAAATCTGATGCAGCAAATAAGTCAAATTATGAAAGAATTATTCCTGCTTACATTAGAAAAGAGCTACGGAATAATGATATTCAAGTAATTGATAGTGGATTTGAAGATTTCGTGACATATTTTCTCAGAGATGGAAAGTTAATTGTATGTACACATGGAACAAATGATAATCCGATAACTGTAAATAGAACATTTACAAAATTACTTGGACAAGATGTATTTGATATTCATATGGGACATTTTCATAATCCTAAAGAGGGAGATGGAACTACTGTCAATGGTAGTGTTATTGGCTCAGATGATTATTCGATCAGCAAAAGACTTTATAATATTCCAACACAAATTCTCAAGGTTTATTACGGGGATGATGTTGGTACTTTTAAATTAGCATTAAAATAAATTTCATGGAGAGTACATCACTACTCTCCTATTTTAGTAGAAATATATAGAAGAAAGAGGTTTTATAAATGACGAAAACAGATTTTATTAATAGATTCGCAGAAGAAACAACATGGACAAAAAAAGACTCTGAATTTGCTATTAATACCGCAATTAAAGTTATCAGTGATTTTCTTGCAGAAGGAGAAAAACTTGCTCTAGTAGGATTTGGAACGTTTGAAGTTGTTGAAAGAGCAGCAAGAGAAGGTCGCAATCCTCAAACTGGCGAATCACTTATGATCAAAGCGTGTAAAACACCAAAATTTAAACCAGCAAAAGCACTTAAAGAACTTGTTGATGGCAAATAAGAGGAATTATATATGAAAAGTAAAACAATTTGTTATGATGATATTTTTGAATTTTGCGAAGATGTAGATTCTAGTTTTTTGAGAAAATATTACGCTGCAATGAAAGATAATTCTACTGTAGATATTGCTATTGTAGCAAAGTACGACACATCAAGAAAGATCATTAACATTCTTACTGATTATGGATTTGAAATTGCAAATATTGATTTTCATGATGCGATATGTGACGGATATAAAGATGAGTTTGTTATTTCTCTATGTTATGGGCTAAATCACAGCAATGCAATGGAGATTTGGTGTGAACCTGCAAAATGTGAAAATGGATATATTATTTTTGGCGGTGATGAAATTTATATCTTTGACGAATGTAATAGTAAGATTATGAATAAAGTTGAATCAAATGATGTATATATCGTAGAACTACATGATGAAATTGAAAAAGAATATGATGAGTTTACAGATGATCTTGAACTTGGAAATTGCAATGGTGATTGTGAAAGTTGTCATGAGTACAATGTAAGTGATGATACGGATGATGAGTATGTAAATCTGAAACTTACTAAAGATGAAGCAGAAACACTTCATAAACTTTATCATATATTCGGACTACTTGATCTCGTTATTTGATGTTTATTATCATAGTTTAGCCTTTCTTTAGGGTGCGTGGGTGTCATAGCTTACGCACTCTTTTTATATCTATTGGATTGTTTTGTTCAATGGAGAATTAATGATTAGGTGGGATGGATAATCCCTCAAAGAGCAAACATAGGATGGCTGCTACTCTCCTATCTCTGAACCTCTGTAAATATATTTTTGGAGGCTGTTTTTCTAATGAATGATGAAATAATATTTAACGGAATGAAAAATATTATGGGAATTAACATTCCAGTTATTAAAATTGAAGATAATAAAAAGGTCATATTGTCTAATCATATCGCTGCAATTCATGGAATAAGAATGAATGATGTACAAGATTTAATTCTTCAAAACTATGACGAATTTGAACTTGGTATTGACTTTATTGATTTGTGTGATGATAATTTTAAATCATTAAATCCCATATTAAAAAAATTTAATATTAATATTATCAATAGCAATAGACAAAAACACTGTTTCTTATTATCTTCAAGTGGATATTTAAAATACTATAATTTAATTAGAAATAAAAATGAATACATTTTTAATATTATAATGAATGAATATTTTGAGATTAATTCAGATGATGAATATATTCATTTTGTGCAAAATAAAGAAATAAGGTTTAGAAACCAATTATCTACAATATTAAATAAGTTTAAAATCAGATATCAATTTCAATATTCTGTATTTCAATACAGAATAGATATTTATTTGCCTGATTTTAATATAGCAATTGAATACGATGAAAATGCACATAAACATTATACATATGAAACTCAAGAACTTAGAGAAATGAATATTAAGAATGAGATTGGATGTAAATTTATAAGGGTAACAGATGAATATTCAATTGATGAAGTAGTTTCAATTATACTAAGTGAATTATTTGAAATTAAGAAAGAGTTAATAGCTTAAATAAATTGTATAAAAATTAGAAAGGAAGTGATTGAGATTGTCTAAAAGAGGACGAATTTATAATAGTTTTTATACAGATGAATTATGGGAGCAAGTAAATAAATCTAATAAACGGATTCTTGATGACTTCCTTGCAGAATATAAACAAAGAAAAATGAGTAAGGGGACAATTGCAGGTTATCATAATGACTTACGTATTATTATGATCTATATACTGAAAGAATTGGACAACCGATGTATTTTAGAGTTAAAGAAAAAGGATTTTCGTGGTCTAAGTTTATATTTTACAGAAGAATGTAATATGTCTGCGGCTAGGACTAATAGATTAAAAAGTTCAGTAAACAGTATGTTGACATTTTGTGAAGAAGATGATGATTACGATTATGAAATTAATTTTGCAAAGAAAGTAAGAGGTATTCCAAAAACAAGAGTTAAGGATGACGATGATGACTTTTTCTTTACTTATGATGAATTTATTAAAGTACGTAATATTTTAGTTGAAAAAGAAAAATGGCAATTAGCAGTTCTTTGGAGTTTGGGATTTGATTCTGCTGGACGAAAAAATGAATTATTCCAGGTTCAAAAATATGGGTTACTTGAAGGAAATAAGACAAATATAGTAATAGGTAAAAGAGGTAAAAAGTTCCCATTAGTATATTTAGATGATACAAAAGAACTTATTGGTAAATATTTAGAATGGCGTGGTGATGACGATATTGATTCATTATGGATAAAGGGTACTGGTGAGAACAAGGAAGCTATAACTGATCCAGATGTTTTATATAATCGTGTAGTTTCAATATCAAAAATTCTGTCTGATGTTAGGGGTGAAGAATGTAATATATTTACTCACACCATGAGACATAGTAGAGTAGAATGTTTATTACAAGGTGAAGATGATAGATTAAAAAATTCTGATGGCACAAATAGAAAATACACTCTTGATGAAGTAAAAGTATTGTGCCATCATAGCGATATTTCAACAACTTCTAGCTATGCCAAAAATCATGACATGGATACAATTAACGATATGTTTGGATTTTCATGATCCCCAAAGCCCGTAGTGTAGACCAAACACGCCTATATGGAAACAAGCGCACGACATCGGACTGTCAAACCGCTTCGGGCAAACACCTATCTTTCTATATATTTTCTTGTTTCATATAATCTCTTCTCTTGAAAAGGGCAGCTCACTACTGCCCTATCTTAAAGCAAACTTGTCCTTTACAATATTTTCCAATTGTGATAATGTAAAAATATCAAATATTGGAGGTGTTGTATATATGGAGTTCAACAGAAAGACACAAACTGTCAAATCATTTGCACGAGATATGAAAAATGGGAAATACAATATGTTCCATAAATTACAGCGAAAAGAAGGACAATGGAAAAATTATGAGCAGAGCTTATTAATCGACTCAATGATTCGCAATTATCCTGTTGATCCTATTCGTTCAGAAGAAAAAGAAGATAAAATCAGATATGTATTTGACGGTGTTCAGCGTAGTACAACTATCAGAAATTTTTTAACTGATGGATTCAAATTAAGCAAAAAGCTGAAACAAGTATCAATTGAAAATACTGTATATGATATTGCCGGAAAGAAATTCTCACAGTTAGATGAAGTTGTCCAGGATAAAATCACAGATTATGAAATTGTACATTATATCTTTTCTGATTGTACAGATGAAGATATTCGTGAGATGTTCCGCAGACAGAATGGTGGTAAACCATTATCTAATACTCAGAAGAGAAAATCATTAGAGAGTGATGAAGTTAGTGCAATTATCTTTGATGTTGCAAATCATCCATTCTTTGCAAAAGTATTATCTCCAACACAGTTAAAGAAAGATGTAGCAAATGATGTTGTACGTCAGACACTTATGTTGATCAACACTACAGATGATAATGACTTTACATCGTTTAGAGCAAAAGATATTGATATATTTGTAGAATGGTATAATGAACATGTTGATGAAAAAGATATTATTATATTAAAATCTGCTCTGTCATTCTTAGATGAAAAATTTGAAGAAAAACTCAATCTCAAGTCTACTTCTCTTCCGATGATGTTATATGCCGCATATACATGTGTGAAGAACGAGAAAGACTTTGATAAGTTTACAAACATTGTGCAGACATTTGTAGATAGCTATGGTAATGATATAGATTATGTTCAGTATTGCACCAGTGGTACATCTTCTGCTCAGTCTGTTCAAGGAAGATTTAACTATTGGAAGAATCTTTGCAAAGGATTATAATATATAGAAACTTAATATTAAAATTTATGAGAAGTCGCCTTATTGGTGGCTTCTTTTGTTATTCAAAAAATAAATATGCGAGTAACATGATGTCGAAAGCTACTAATGGGATGCATACTGTTTTTAGCTCTGGTTGGCTCACTACCTCCACTCGCCCTATAATAAAGGAGAATAAAAAAACAATGTATAATATTTTAATCAAATATAATGATAGCAAAAAACTATGGCAACTATATGGCACTACCACTTCTGCTACATCAAGTGAAGAAACATTTGTCCCATTTGAGACAGATGATTTGGAAAAATTAAAAACAGAAATTAAAACTCTTGATGAAAAATATGGTCATGAAAACATTAAAGTTGTAAAAGATGTTGCGTATGTAATAGATGTAAATATTATTGATAATAAAGAATAAAAATGTAAGTCAAATTAGTATAAATATTATATATGAAGGAGTCATTCACGATGGCGTGGGTGGCTCTTTTATTATGCAAAAAATATAAATTTAATTTATATTCAGGTAATTCCATACCTGTAAAGTGAGATTATTACACTCACTAGATATCATATGGATATGATAATGGAAACAAGATAACAATGCTACTCTCCTATTTTAATTGGAGAAATCCACAGTAGATTTCGCTACTGGATAGTGAGAATAATATTACTCACTAAACATTACTTATGTAATGACGAAAAGGTATAGTAGATACTCACAATATAGAAAAATATCATAAAGTCGATTGGTACTAAAACAATCGGCTTAATTTTATGCAAAAATAAAGGAGGTGGCGTTATGCCTACTAAGAAAACTGGTACAACGCCAGCAAATCAACAAAAAGGGAAGAAGGTTTGCTCGTGCTGCCATAATGAGAAAAATTTAACAGACTTCTATTTATCGTATAGTCCTATGTATTCTTTAGATAATAGAGTTCCTATTTGTAAAGAATGTTGTAAAAATTCGGCTTTAAATAGTGATGGCACAATCAATTATATAAAATTAAAAAGTCTTTTAATGCAGATCGACAAACCCCTATACTATGATTTGATTGCTAGCAGCGAAGAATCTTTGCTTAAAGAAAACAGTTATATGGACGAAAATGAATTAAAATATCATGGGAAAGAAATATTACAAAAATATTTTACTCTTATAGCAATGCGTCAAGATAGACAGAGAAGTTGGGCTGATGCAGAAGCAGAAGCTCATATGCATCAGAGTAACAATCGTACAATTAGTGAAAAAAACGCAATTGTAAATAAATACTCTTCACTGTTTTCTATGGAAAATAATTTATATTTTGATGATTTAACAGATGTAAAAACAGATGAAAATACCCATTGTGATATTGTTAGTCCTCCTAAAGCTAAAAAACCGAAAGAGCCTTTAATTTGGAGTGATGAATGGAAAGGTAATTATACAGAATCAGATATTGATTATCTCAATTCGTATTATGCGGGACTGGAACGTGATTATAAAATCATCACTGAAAACCATAGAGATTATGCTCGTAAAATTGCAAAAGCAAGTTTACAAATGGATAGAACTTTTGACGACATGATGAATGGCGTTGAAGGTGCAGATAAAAAATATGATAATGCTACAAAAGCATTTGATACTCTTTCTAAATCAGCAAAATTTAGTGAAAGTACCAGAAGCGTAAACGATGTTGGTATTAGCAGCTTTTCTAAGATTACCGAAATGGTTGAAAATCATAACTGGATTCCAGAACATAAACCCATTGAAAAAGATGAAATAGATAAACTTCTCGATTATTTATCTACAATAAAGAAATCGTTGTAGGTGATTGTTATGAAATATATGACTGAATCACCATCTGAACGATCGAAAAAGGCACGTGAACAATATGTAGGTAGAGAGAATTTAGATAATCCATATTCTAATACTGTTATTCGAGAAGAAAGTATTGATTACGAAGCATGGACAAAATTTATTTCATATTACAGATATTATATTGATGAATTTGCAATGGATATATTAGGTATAAACCTTTTCCCATTTCAGCGTGTAATACTTCGTGCTATGTCACGTTACCAGAGTGAAATGTTGATCGCATGTAGAGGTTTAGGTAAGTCATGGATTGTTGCAGTTTATTATATATGTGTTTCTATTCTATACACAAATATTAAACTCGGTATTGCAAGTGGTAATTCAAAGCAAGCTCGTAACGTAATTATTCAAAAAATCAAAGGTGAATTATCTAAAAAAGAAGCAGTTGCCAGAGAAATAAATTTTCCTATTAAAACGGGACAAGATGATTGTGTTTGTGAGTTGAAAAACGGAAGTGAGATTCGTGCAATTACTCTCGATCAAAATCGTGGAGGAGATGGAGCAAGATCATGGCGTTTTAATATGATTCTTGTGGATGAAGCAAGACTTGTTAAAGATAATATTATTGAAGAAATTTTAATTCCTATGACAAAAACCAAACGTGAAATGGCAATTCGTTGGGGAATGAGCGAAAAAGGTAAAGTAATATTTATCTCTTCTGCTTATCTTAAAACAAGCCCTTTATATAAAAGATTTATGTATCATTATGAATCTATGATAAGTGGTAACAAAGATTACATGGCTATTTGTTTTCCTTATCAAGTAGGGGTACAAGCAGGTTTATTTGATAAAGAGGATATTGAAAAAGAATTAGAAAAGCCTCAAATGACTAAGGATAAATTTGCTTATGAATTTGAGGGTGTTTTTGTAGGCTCTAGTGGAGAAAGTTATTATCCATATGAATTGACTAATCCGTGTCGTGTATTAGAAAGATGCGAATTGCAACAACCAAAGAAATCAAATTGCATTTATGTTGTTACACATGACGTTGCGGTATCTGATGAAAAAGGTTCTGATAATTCTTGTACTCATGTTATCAAATTAAAGCCACGACCAAATGGTACATATGTAAAGGAATTAGTTTATACAAAAACTGTTAATGGCATGAAACTAAATGCTCAAAGAGATTTTCTAAGGGAACTAATTCATATTAGATTTCCTAATACTGTAAAGCTATTGATAGATGCCAATGGTGCAGGAGCAGGTTTGCCAAGTATGTTCTATGAACCTTGGGAATATGTTAATCCAAAAACAGGTGAGATTACTGAATACTCACCAATTGTATCTGATGATGAAAAAGATATAACGTTATTGGAAAATGCTCTTCCACTCATAAGGAATGTACATGGTTTAAATGGATTTATAAATTTGTATTATCCATATATGAAATCATGTTTTGAAGATATGAGTTTAGAATTATTAATTCCATCTGCGGAATTAGATAGTTTGTATAAAAGTGGTGGAATTTCACACGAAGAGTTCTTTCAGCATATGGAACATGATATTCTACAAAGTGAACTTAGTAATATCAAACAAGATTTTACAGATAAAAATAATATGACATATACTCGTATTGTTTCTGGTAAAAAACGAGATAGAGCCACAAGTTTAATGTATGGACTAAGTTTTGTTTGTGAACTTGAAACAAACAATAAAAAGAAAATGTATAGAGCAAATGAAAACTATAAAGATGCCCCCATCTGTGCATCATCAATATCATTCTAAAGAAAGGAGGTTTCCATGTCAAAATCAGAAGAACCAGAATATATTGACAATCCTGATAAGGATTATAAATTAACAATTGCTTCAAGTATACAAGATAATGATGGAGATGAAACCGTCCTTGTTACAGCAGAAGCGATTAAAAAGCAATCTGAAAATTGGATGTATGAAGCAATGCAAAGTTTTGATAAAGGTGGTCAACAATACTCCGTCAGATTTAATGAAGCATCTTCATCTTCCACTTCGTCCGAAACTACATTAGATGATATTAAAGAGTTAGCGTTAAACGCTCAAAGTGATATATCTAAAATTCAGAAAATCAATCAATTAGTGCGCCAAGCCGAAAATGAGGATGATATTATTGGTAAGGTACATGAATCTATAGAATCTAATCTTAATGCAAATGTCAGATATTCATTTGACAATCTCCCTAAAGAATATGATCAGGATATAAAAGATAAAGCCGATGGCATTATCAAACGATTTCATAAAGAAGTAAATATTAATGATGTTATGACCACTTCGATCACTTCTACTTATGATGAAGGTAACTGTATTCAGTATCTTCGCTCAAAGAAAGCTAAAGGAATCTATCACCATGTAATTGACAAATATCCATTAGGTGTAGCTATTATTTCCGATTATTCTTTAAATGGAATCCCATATGTATTAATTGATACAACAGAATTGTCAAACAGACTTCAAAAGTCTACGTTAAAAAATAAAAAGAACAAACCATTATTCTTTAAAAATACATCCGAAGAAATTAAAAATAACTATCCAAAAGAAGTTATTGATGCTTATAGTGCAAGAGAAAAATATGCACGACTTGACATTAGACGCACAGGCGTTAATCGTTTTGGTAATCTTGGCAGAGCTTATGGACTCTCTCCTATTTTTAAGGCATTGAAGCCAAAGATTATGCTCGATACTTGTGATAAAGCAGATGCAATTAATGCGAAAGCCAAAGCAAAAAAGATTATCACTCAGATTATGCGTAAAGAAACTATGGGCGACACTTACGATAAAAAAGGTCTTGAGGATATGGCTTATGCTCATACCTGTTTAATGGCAGCATGGGCTAATCCTACAGTAGTTTATACCCCGCCCCCATGTGTGGAAAAAGTTATGTATGTAGAACCGTCAGTAGAGTTTACAAATGAAAGCACTGTAAAACAATATCGTTCTCGTGTTACTTCTGCATTAGGAATTTCATTTTTGAATACTGATGGTCAACAAACAGTGAGTACAGCAAATATTTCTATTAAACAGCTTATGCGTACTATCAATAAAATTGCTGAACGTCAAGAAGTAATTCTACAGCGATGGTACGAAATTGTTTTAACGGAAGAAAAGATTCCTATTGAATACTGCCCTACTCCACATATTCTCGATGCAGAATTATTAGAGTTTGAAATGAAAAAGGATCTTGCAGAGTTCTTGTATTCTAAATTAAATTGTTCATTCCGTACAGCATATGAAACATTGGATATGAATTTCAATGATGAAATGGAACGCAGAAAAGCAGAACAAGATAATGGTGTTAATGAAATCTTTGTTCCACATCCAACATCTTATAACTCTTCTGGTAATCAAGATGAACAAGAAGATGTACAGCATGAAGAAAAAGATTCTAAAGGTGGCAGACCTAAAGGAAGTACATCAAAAGGAAATTCTGTAAACGAATCGAAACAAGAATATGATAGTAACTATCAAGAATCTAAAACAACTTAAACGAGGTGATTAAAATGGATAATGAACATATTATTCTAAACAGTCGCCCCATATCTATAGCGTCTTATACCAATTATAAGGAAGCTGTCTTTTTGATCAGTGTGTTAGATGAACCTGATTCATATGGAAGAATCATTCCAGAAGAAGCAGGTGAAAAATATTTTGACACAATCATTGGATATCCAATTGTAGCCAAACTTAAAAAGAATATTTTCGGACAACCTGTAGATTTTGGTGGTCATGAGTTGACTATCCAAAAAACTAAAGATGGGAAAAAGAAAAGTCATTTTGATACTGTTCCGATTGGTAGTGTGACAGACGCATGGATTGAGGAACGTGAAGTAGATGGTTATGATGGTACGCCAAAATGTATTTTAATCAAAACTAAACTATGGACTTCACGATTCCCAGAATACTTTAAAGTATTCGATAAATTATGGGACGATGGAGAAATTAGCAGCTCATGGGAATTAACTGCAACTGATGTAGTTACTGAGGGTGCTAATAAAATTTATAAAGTTTTTGAATTTATTGGCAATTGCATTTTAGGTAGCAATAGGAATCCTGCCGTTCCAGGAGCAGGTGTAATTGAGTATGCCGAAATGGATGATTTGGAAGAACAATTATCTTCTGCTCTTCTTGCTGATATTTCAAATACTGATATAGCAAACTATGAAGATATTGAAGAAAAGGAGGACATGAATTTGGCTGACAAGACAAAGAAAGATGTCTCTGTTGAAGATACAGAAAAAGAAAAGAAAACACATGATTCTGTAGACGAAACAGAAAAAGACAAAAAGAAAAAAGATGAAGAAACTGCTGAAAAGAAAAAGAAAACTTCTTGTGCAGAAGATGCATCTGAAACAAAGGAAACTGCTGAATCAGAGGATGATACAGAAAAACCAGAAACAGCTTCTCTAACAGATTGCGACTTATATAGAAAAATTAGTAAAGCCTGTGAAGATAAAATGAGATGTTGGGGTTATATTTCCTATTGGTTTCCAGAAGAGCATGTTGTTTGGTTTCATGTAGATAATGCCCCGACACAGTTAGATTATATATTATTTACATATACAGTTGAGAATGATGAAGTAACTGTTTCTGAACCGCAAGATGTAAAACTTACTGTTTCTGTATCAGACGTTAATACTGTTCTTGCTGAAAAAGATGAGAAAATCGAAACATTGATCGCAGAGCTTGAAATTAAAGATAAAGCTGTCATCTCCGCAGGTGAGAAAATTGGCAAACTTAATGTGCAGATTTCTGAACTACAACCATATAAAGAACAGGTTGAAAAAGCAGAACAAGAAAAGATCAAAGCTGAAATTGCAGAGGAAAAAGAATCCCTAAAGAAAAATCTACTTAAAGGTGGATTATTCACTGAGGAAGAAATTGCAAAAGCTGAAATCGCAGAATTAATTGAAGCAAGAAATAAAACTGCCATCAATAGTTTAATCGCAGAAAAATATATTGCTTCTTTTGATAAAGAAGAAACTGATGTAGCAGAGGATGTTGAAACAGAAGAACCAAATCCTATGCCAGCAACAGCGAGCTTAGAAACTGATGATGTAAATGAAAGCGCAAGTTCTTTCATGACTAAATTTTTATCAAGACGATAATAGGAGGAAAATGTAATGATTCGTGATATTAGACGTAATGGCGCACAGCCAAAAGATACAATGCACAAAGCTGGTGTAGCACTTGTTACAGGTATGGGCGTTGTAATCAAAGATGCTACTACTGTTGAACTTCCAAAAGCTGAAACTGTAGCAAATATTTATGTAGCAACAAAAGAGCGTATTCCAACTGGTGTTAATGCAGCAAGAATGGATATGTCTGACTATGATGAAGATTTTGTAAATATTGCCAAAGGTGAGTTCCTTGGACTTGAAAGATATACAGATGGTGAAAAGTTTGCAACAGACCAGTACAAAGAAGCAGATTTTTCTGGTGAAGTTGCTGATGGTACACCTGTATCTGTAGGTGCAGATGGAAAATGGCAGAAACTTACAACTGGATCTTCCAAATATGTATATGAGAAACCATTCAAGGATAATGGTCATGATCTCATTATGATTCGTGTAGAAGCTGATGCAGTTGCACAGGCGTAATTAAGATAAGGAGGAATTAACATAATGGCTATTAATACTGAAATTAAGGATATTATGAACAAAAAGGGCGTACTTTTTGAAGTAGCCGAAAAAGTTGAGTATAAAAGAGATCTCAATTCCGAAGAAAAAGAAATTGCAGAAATTACAGATTCTTGGGCGAGAGAGATTGGAGAGACTGGAAAAGATCCAGAATGCACAATCGCTGAATTTATTAATAGAACTGTAAGTGAAGAGGTTTATAGTGCACCAGATGAACTTCTGGATCAAATTTTTGAAAGAGGTTCTATTGGTGAATTTGATGATTATGAAGGTCACAAAGATCCAAAGAATACATTAGTTGCACATGAAGCAGCTAAAGGCGGTACAGTAGATCGTTCTTACATTGATATTTCTGTGCTGAAACCTATTTGGAAAAATCGTCAAATTGAGACTGATTTAAGCTATGCAGATCTTAGGCGTAATGGCTTTAAATCAATTGCTACTCTTACTACTTTCATGAAGGAAGCTTGTCAAAATGCACTTTTCTTTGATGCCCTTGCATTAGCTGATGAAGCTGTAACAGGTGGTGATCAACTTATCACTGTTGCTGGTGCAACACCTACACTTGAAGCTATGGATAAACTTTCTCTATACCTTAACGATAGATCAAGTGATAGCGTAATTATTACACTTAACAAATACGCTCAAGCTATTAGACGTATGCCAAACTTTGCACAGTATATGAGCAATACAATGAAAGAAGATTTTAATAGATACGGTCTTGTTAAATCATATGATGGGATTGGAATTGCAGGTATCTCTGGTGCAAAGAAAACTGGTACAGGTTCTCTTCTACTTCCTGACAAACGTATTTATGGAATCGCTGGAAAACTGGGAAATCTTGATATGAAAGGTGAAACTCATACATATCAGGATATGAATAATCAGAGCGAAAAGATTCATATCATGCTGAAAGATTTCACATATGGATTTATGCTTACAAATATTGAAAACTTCGCAAAGGTTACTTTACAGTAAGTAGTCTTTTTTTATTACAAAAAATTTTTAAGGAGGGTGTGCAAACGCCCTCCTAATATTAGGAGGAATCGTTATTAATATTCAAGAAACAAAACATATTTCTGTTTTAAATTATAATGACAATTGCGTTTGTATTAATGTTGCCCCAGGCAAAAGCACCCTATTTGAAGCTGCTGTAGATGGTCAACCAAATATTATTCCACTGACACTTGACGAAATTCGTTATGCAAATAATGGAAGTGCGTTTAGAACAGGAACACTAGAGTTCCCAGAGGATATTGAGGATGAATTATACAATGAGCTTCGTATTGATAAATCAAAAGTATTAAAAGCTAATGAGATTAGAGAGATTTTATTAAATCCAACCAAAGAAGGATTAATTAGAATTATTTCTATTCCTGCACTTTCTGATTTTGATAGAGTGCGTAGTCAGTTCCAGAAACTTAAAACAGAGGGATATAAACTCACACTGGATATGGCAAACGTTATTGAAACACGCACAAGAGAATTATTTAATAATCATATTAAATCAAATATTTCTGTAGACGATGCAGATGTAGTAGATCCAAGTAATAAAAGAGTTGAAGAACTTGAACAGCAATTAGCTGAAATGAAAGCACTTCTATTACAAATGAATGCATCTAATCAGAATGCCAAAGTAGATGAATCAAAATCTACAACTAAAACTGAGGAAGAAAAACCAACAGCTAAACCTGTTAAGAAGTCCCCAGGTAGACCTAGAAAAAATTAATATGGGAGGTGAACTCAATTGCCTCAAGAAATTACAAAATTTGAAAAAATTCTCAACAAATTCTATCGTCGTATAGAAAAGGATGAGGACTTTTTTAGTTATTATAATATAGATGTTAGTGAAGCGATACAAATTGCTCAGACTCGTGCCACTAATTATCTATGCGAGGCACTTGATGAATTATCATGCCTCTCAAATTTGGATGTAGATTTTTCAGATTATGATGAAGATGTACAACAAATTGGTTTTAAATTATTACCAAAAGAAATCAAACTGGTTGTTGAAATTATGTTTCTTATTTATATGAAAAGGGATGAAACTCTCCTTCATGCAATGGAAATTAATTTCACACCATCTGATTTGAGTGTATTTTCACCAGGAAATGAAAGGACAAGTTACCGTAATTTTATTGCTAAATTGGAACATGATGTGTCTATCAAGATTGATGATTATAAAAATCGAGATAGAAAAACTAACGCATTGAAGCAGTTTATTAATTATGCTCAGTATAAGGAGGATTAACCTATGGATATTGAGTATTATATGAAATTGCAAAATGCTTATGGTACAAAAAATAAACGTGAGAAAAATTTAGCAAAAATAAACAAACACGCTGATAGACATTTTGAGGATACATTTGATACTCAAGATGTTCTAGTAAATAATGAACCTATGCAGTTAATGATTATTAAAGATACCGACAACAATACATATAAGAAAAAAATAAAATCAAGACATAATGATATTATCAGACTTGGTGATTATGTTAAATGGAATAATCAAATTTGGATAATTACATTACTTGATACTGATGATAAAGTATGGAATCGTGGATATATGTATTTATGTCAGTTGATGATCAGATGGCAAAATGCAGATGGTAAAATTATTGAACGTTGGGGATATTCAGAAGATTATACTAAATATAGCATGGGCGAAAAAGGTAATTCTACTATTACTTTGGGAGATTACCAATATGGTCTAACTATACCCGTTGACGATGAAACAAAACAACTTAATCGAAAAAATAGATTTATCATAGATTATGAAGGCGTGTATCCACCAGATACATATAGAATGACTGGTAAGAAAGGTTTCTTATCCGATGTCAGATATATTGATAAAGGTGGTGTCATGACTGTCACATTATCTTATGAGCGATTTAATGAAGTCACAGATAAATTGATTAAATTGGATAATGGAACAGAAGCATGGATTTGCGACTACAAATTTCCAACTACTCCTACTCTCCCACCATCAGAATCAGACAATCCAATTATATCCGCCACAATCACGGGAAATACTAACTTAAAAATTGGAATATCCCGTACCTATACTGTATCTTTTATGAACGGTAATTCAAAAATTGAAGCTTCATCTATTGATTTTAAATGGTACATAAAGTCTAAATTTCCAATAGAGCAAAAAGTATCTGGTGAATATAATGAAAATATTACATTAAAGGTTTCAGACGAGGATTATATTGATGATATTTTTGAACTTCAAATTATTGTCAATGAATCTATTTTATCCAAAAAAGAAATCACTATCGTTGATGTTATTTAGGAGGTGCTATGAACAATTCAAACATTTTGCATATTGTAACAGAATATAAGAACAAAATCATGCAACTTCTAATCAGCAACGAAAATTATCGAAAATTATTATCTCCTGAAAAAAGTAAATGTGAAGAACTTGATGAAGTTGATGTTATTCGTGGTGGAGAATGGATTATAAATGAAAAGAAATGGACAGAGCAAGGACATGTCTTTGATCATGACTTTGTTGACGATGCTATAAAAGAAAAGAAAGTTTTTACGTTTGTTGACGCTAATATTTCTAGCATTACAAATAATATGTTTATTGATTTTGATTTATATATATTTCCATTTGTAGATAAAGATTTAATCCGATTATCTAAATACTCATCTCCTACCGCTAAAGAAGTGAAAGAAATGGGATATTATGCGACAAGTACATACGCAAATCGTATAGATGCTATGTGTGAATGCATTGAAAGTATTATGTCAAACACAGATAAAATTAAAGGACTTGGAGATGTGAAACCCGCATATAGAAATTTTCTGCAAACATATCGTCCAAACAATCAATACTATGGTAAATGCTTATGTTATCAAATCAAAAATTATAATGTTGGTGGTGATAATTGTGGAATTTACTAAAGATAGTATGCAGGACTATTTACTATATGATACTCCATATAAATACAATGATATATTAACTATATATCCTATTACGATGGCAAATATATTATCTTTTAATAAATATCAGAAAGCATTTATGATTCGCAAAAATGCAATTTTTACAGAAAAGAAATTTATTAAAATGTCGTATTATAATTTTATCAAATATGCTTCAAAAGATTTTTCTGTAGCAGAAAAATATAATATGCCGATATTACCATTTTGCTTTAAAATGAGTTGTTATCTTTTAACTCTTATGTGCGGAGATGGTTCACAATTAACATATGATCCAGAAACATTAGATGTATGGATTAATGATTTTTTGATTACAGATGATGTTTTTGATGATTTACGCAGAATATTTATTATTCAAAATGATGTTGATTTTGACATTGATGAATTTATGAATATTGATGCGATAAATGCATTAGAAAAAGCACGAGAACATGAAGCAAAAAAGCACAAGAGTGATGCAAGTACCGAGGATTATATTGATTCTCTAGCCGTAGCACTTCATGTTACGAATGACTATATTGAGAATTTAACAATTAGAAAATTTTGGAGATATATTAGAAGAATACAGAAACATGAAGAATATCAAGCTTGTCATACTGGCGAAATGGGTGGATTTGTAAAATTCAAAGAACCACTTCAACATTGGATGACCAGTATGGAAGTTGTAGATAAATATGAAAATTTAAAAACAAACGAGGATGATCTTAGAAGCAAAATTGAAGGATGATGCTTCTTTTTTTATTGCTCAAATATAAGAAAGGAGTCATTAAAATGGCAAAGAATTCTAAAGACTTTTTAGTATCTGTAGCGGATGTTGCATTTTATGTTGATGGTGCACTTGCATTTACAGGTACAACCGCACTCAATACATCCATTTCCGTATCAATGGAAGACCAAGAAGTAACTGGTGGTAAAGGTGCTAAGACATTATTCAAATATAAATATGGTAGAAAACTTTCTCCAACAATTGAAATGGCAGATTGGAATCTTTCATATATCGCAGCAAATACAGGTTCTCAAATTGCTACTGCTCTTAGAGATGTTTGTGCTATCGCTGAATGTGTAACACTTACAAAGGGTGTTGGTACACTTGCTCATGAGCCAGTTGCAGGTGGAAAAGTTTATGTAGAAAAAGAAGATGGAACAATCGTAGAAGCTAGTGTAAAAGGAAGTACTATTACTGTTGGCTCTGCTGACGCTACAGTTAAAGCTACATATAAATTTAAGAAGAGTGCAAAATTCATTACAATTGATGCGGATTCCGCACCTCTTATCGGTACTCTTATTCTATCCGCAGATAGATATAATAATAAGAAAGGTAAAGTAGGACAGGTTCAGATTGAAATTCCTTCTTTCCAACCAAACGGTACATTCGATATTTCTCTTGAAGCAGAAGGTGTATCTTCTTTCTCCATTGAAGGTGACGCTCTCGCTGTTGACGGAGATAGCTGTGCAGATGGTACTGTATACGCTTACGTAACAGAAGTAAATGATGGTGATGCTGATGTAGCTATTACTGATATTGCTGTAACTCCTGCGGAAGTTGCAATTAAAGGTAAAGGTACTGCTGATCTTTCCGTCATCGGACTTCGAGGTGGACTCTATTCTAATGTATCTATTGATGCATCTGAATGTGAATTTGCTTCCGAGGCTATCGCAACAGCAACCGTTAAAGACGGAACAATCACAGGCGTAGCTGCTGGTACAACATATGTAACAGTAACACATAAAGCATCTGGTTGTAAAGATATCGTTAAGGTAGTTGTATCTTAATTGATTTAAAAAATTAGGGGGAGGAAATTTCTTCCCCTTCTATTAAAGGTAAGTAAAAATGTGTAAAAATTGTTCAGAAAAACTTGTAGAAAGAACTGGGCGAATCATGCTTTTTTGTAAATTAAAAGGTGATATTACAGATGAAGATTTGTCTAAACTTTGTACATGTCAAAGATATTGTAATGAAAAAGATAGGTACATCCCTTATAAACAAAGGGAAAACTGTAAAAATTTTGAGAATATATGTTAGTGTTAAATATTATAGGGTTAGTAGAGATAAAAACACTAATATGTATTTTATTTGTACTAACCCTATTTTTTACGCTAAAAAGAAAGGTGCGGATACTTAATTGAAGATAGATCGTGAATATAGCACGAATTGGTCAGAAGAATGTAAATATCTCCTGGAACACGGAATCAGATATGTTTTTGTTAAAAATATTGATGGTGTGACTACATGGAAATATAAAAAGAATGAAGAATTATTTCTAACACTTGCGGAATTTTATGCAAATGTATACACGAGGTAAATATGGCAAGAAGTGTAGGCAAACAATTTGAAGATAATATAAAAGCATCTTGTCCAAAAAGGCTTTTGGTTTATAGACCACCAGACGCAGCTCAATCATTTAATATGACTTCAAAATTACGATTCAGTCAGCACTCTCCCGCTGATTTTTTCTTTTTTAATGGAGAAAATGGATTTTTTTATGTGATTGAATGTAAAACGTTTCAAGGATCGTGTAGTTTTGAACGAGATAAAAATGACAAAGGAATAATTCATTATTATCAAGTAGAATCTCTGAAAAAATTCTCTTCCTATGAAAGAGTGATTTCAGGGTTCTTTTTAGATTTTAGAAAAACTGACAATACGTATTTTTTATCAATACAGGATTTTATTAAAATGGAGAATAATTTAAATAAGAAGAGTTTTAATGAGCAAGATATGTTTAACTACTGTTCTCCCATTGTAATTGAAAAAAAGAAATTAAAAGTAAACTATAGATATAATATAGAAAAATTTCTATTGGATAGTTTAAATTAGTTGAAAAGTGAGGAATTAATTTATGATCAAAAATAATTTACGTATCAAAGAAAATATTACACTTATGGATCAAGTAAATGCTATTGAATTTATTTCTGAATATTATTTTCAGAATGGTAGATATACACCATATTATGCAAAAACGGCTGAAACTATCGCTATTGCTACATATTTCATCACAGGGTATACACTTGAAAAAGATGAAAATGGAAATACCGAAAATCTTCTAAAATTGTGCTACGAAGATGAAGATATGCAAAATGCAATTGAAACTCTTAGAGAAGATAGATTTGTTTATAAGAATATCAGAGAATTTATAAATGAACAAGTTGCTGATAAAGTAGATTTTATGAAAAATAAAATCATTCATGCAAATCCAGATCTCGATATTATTGTAGAAGCTGCAAATGTAATTATTGAATCTTTAGCTAATTTTGCAAATATGAATGTTGAGTTAATGAACCCAGAAAATATGCAAACAGTGATTCAAGTTGCACAAAAACTAAAAGATTCTAACATTCCAATCACAAAGGAGTTTATTACACAGGTTATTCGTGATGCAGCCGCATTTGATTTTGATAATGCTACAAAAGAAATTCTTGATGGTAAAAATGAGCAAATTAAAAATTTGTCAGACGAAAACAAAGAATTAAGAAAATATAAAATGTTATGGGATTCCCGTAATACAAATAAATAAGGAGAAATATTATGGGTGGATCATTTGATTCATGGGGTGCGTTAGAAGCTGCTTTGCAAGCAGAATTGGAAAGTGCAATGAATGAAACAGAATCTTTGTGTTATTTGGATGCTGTAAAAAACACAAGTGATTATCGACAAGTTCAACCGAAAGTATATGAAGTAACTGGACAGCTTGAAAACTCTGGAAGATCAACTGGTGTTGTAGGTGGAGGTAACAGTTACTCATTTGATATTTATGATGATATGATGTTTGATTACGACACAGGTACATGGTCTACCCCAAAAGTATTCACTGTTGCAGAAGCAGGGGGATTGATTAACCCAGGAGGATTTTGGGCTAAGACCGAAGCAGATATACAAAAAAATATAGATGCTGTTTTTAGTGCACATTTTGGATGATAAAATATGATTTTTGGAGAGATTTCATTCTCTCCTTTTTTGTTACAAAAATATGGATAAAGGAGGGATAAAACTTGAGTGATTTTAGAGCGCATATAGTTGGTGACTTGGACTTATCAGAAGCTAGAAGTCAAATGGAAAGCTTCTTGAATGAATACAAAGATAAAAAACTTAAAATAACACCTGAGATAAATACTTCTCAAGCTCAAAAAGCAGGTGAACAAGCAGCTCAAGCCGTTTCTAAGGGCATGGAAAAAAGCGCACAAAGTACAGGTGCTCAATTTGCACAGGCTGTTTCTAAAGGTGCTTCAAAGAGCAAAAAAGGAAAAGATCTATTTGGATTCTCAGAAGAACAACAAAAAGTAAGTAAAAAAATAGCGAAAGATGCAGAATTATTACAGGAGTCATATCCTGGATTAAATAAAAAAGACGCTAAAAAGGATGCTCGTGGATATTATACAGCGCAAGAATCTGAACGTAAAAAAGCTGATCAGGCGGCTCAAAAAGCTTCTGAACAAAAAATGAAGGATTCTATCTCTGCTATTAATGAAGAATCTAAAGAAAGAGAAAGAGCGGAAAAACAGAATTATCAGGCACGTAAAAAGTATGCTGATGCGATAATGAAAGAATCTCTTGCAAATATCGAAAAACAAAATAAGAATAAAGCAGATATCATTAAAGCACAAGCATCTGGAAAAGATTCTACAGTTGATGTATTAAAAGAGCAAAGAAAGCAACTAAGAGCCGAAGGAAGAAAGCTACAAAAAGAAATGCGTAGCTATAATGATATATACTCTCCATCGGAACGTTCTCAGATTCTTCGTAATAAGAGAATGGAAAGTTCATATGATGTTGATATGGCTCGTGCGACTGTATCAGATAAAGTAGCTGCTTCTTTGAAAGTAAGTTCTTCTGGAAGTGCATCATCTTCTAATTCTACAAAGTCTGGAAATAACAAAATCAGATATAATGTTGAAACAGGTAACTATGCTGCAAGATCTTCAAAAATGGAAAAGCAACTTTCTGTGTATAGTGGTCAAGATACCGAAAATGTAGCAAAAGCTACTACTGCTCTTAAAACATATAATGAAGAATTAGGAAATTTACAGAATCATTTTAACGGAAGTAAACGCATGAATGGTTCAGAACTTGCCGCAAGCTTTGAAAGAATGACTAAGGCAGGGGACACATTCAAAAACACTCTTTCTCAGATTAATGATACTCAATCGAAAAATTTAGCAACGGGTGTTGCTGAACGAGGTGCGAATAAAATTGCAGCTTATTACGAAGCAAATAGTAAAGCTGTAAAAAAATATGGAGCATCTTTAAAAGAACTTGAACATCAGTATCGAAATGCCAAAACCGTTGAAGATAAAGGTAATATAGAAAATGAATTTTCTACTCTCAAATCAAGAATTTCAGCCGAAGGATTGACTGGAAAATCTGGATTAGATGATGCCAAAAGAGCTTTCAGACAGATTGGACAATTTGCAATGACATATGGATTAATTCAAAATACTGTTATGCAAATTCCATCTCAAATGATTAGTGCCGTTAAAGATGTAGATTCATCTATGACAAATCTTTATAAAGTAACAGATGAAACCCAATCTCGTTATGACCAATATCAAAAATCAGCGGCTCAGTCTGCTACTTCTCTAGGTAGAAGTATGTCATCTTATATTAATCAAACCGCTGAATGGTCAAAGTTAGGTTATTCACTCGATGATTCTGAAAAACTATCAAAATTAAGTTCAATATATGCAAATGTTGGTGAGGTAAGCGATGATACAGCAGTTTCAGATATGGTAACTGCTATGAAAGCATATAATATCAAAGCTAATAACGCACAAAGTATAATCGACTCGTTAAATATATTAGGAAATAATTATGCTACTTCCTCTGCCGATTTAGGTGAGGGGCTTTCCAATTCTGCTTCTTCTTTAGCAGTTTCAGGCAACGATATCAATCAATCTCTCGCAATGCTAACTGGTATGGCAGAGATTACCCAATCTGCACCAGAGGCAGGGAATGCACTAAAAATCCTTTCCATGAGAATTAGGGGATATGACGAGCAAACCGATTCATATACCAATGACACCGAAGAACTTTCTGGTGCTATTGCGGACTTGACAAAAACAGCTAAAACACCTGGCGGAATCAGCTTATTTACTGATGATAGCAAACAGACTTATAAAGATACATATACTCTAATGAAAGATATTAGTGAAGTATATGATGACTTAACCGACAAGAAAAAAGCGGAGCTCCTCGAAAAATTAGCCGGCAAAAATCGTGGAAATCAAATTGCAGCTTTGATTCAAGGTTTTCAATCTGGACAAGTTCAAAAAGCTTATGAAGATTCAATTAATTCAGAAGGTTCTGCACAGCAGGAACAAGATCGTTGGTTAAATTCCATTGAAGCAAAACAGCAACAATTCCAAGCTGCAATGCAGAATTTAGCTACATCGACTATTTCATCAGATTTCTTTAAAGGACTTACTGACACTGGAACAGGTGCTTTAAATGTATTAACGAATATTGTTGATAAATTTGGATTACTTAATACCGCAGCAGTCGGATTAGGAATATTCCAAGGCAAGAATAACAGCGGTGAGAGTACATGGGATTCGCCCCATGCGTTCTTCAAAACGACTTATGCCGCTTGAGAGTTTAGCAGTAATGTGTACGAGTTTATTTATAAACAAGGACTCTCTGGTAACTTTTTTAAATGGAGTGGGTGGTAATGCCCCACTCTCCTGTTATGAATGACAGGACGGGAAGCTTTCACAGTTCAAAAGGCTGTGTCACATGAGTTTGATACTAAACTTATATTTAATAGGTATAAGTGGCAAATCTGAAAGGATGAGGTATAGTAACAATTCAAACTACGAAGTGATCCGCAGGCAAGGCTTCATTATTATATAATGGATGCCAACCTCAACGAGTATCATGAAAGGGTGGTTTTATCAAATGATAAAATCATTAAGGTGTACTCTAGCGATAGGGAAGATGGATGCCCGAAAAACAGCGTTAATATTTTATATTGGCGTAAATTCACGGATAGTTTCTATATACTACCGTTCCATCAGCGTTTGGGGAATTATCACGTATATGTAAATACTTCATATATGTGATAATGCGAATATAGAAAATTTTAAGTATAAATGATTTCAGAATACATGTTCTGAATTGTATAGTGTCGTACTCTGTCGTATAATAGTGCTATGGTAAATTTTACCAAATAATTATACGAAAGAGGGAAATATTTTAATGAATGGGGATATTTTTGATAGCAATGAATTAGATTTAGTAAAAGATGTAGTTAGAAAATGTACAAATGTATGTATTTTAGTAGATTATGATAATTTATATCATAGTATGAAAAAATATGGTATAAATGTTTCTAGTGATGAATATAACTTTTGTAAATTTATAAATATAATGTACGGGAAAGATAGAATAAGAACTTTTAGAGCATATGCAGATTTTGAACAGGTAGATGTAAGTTTAAGGAATTTACAGGAACAACGTGTACAGATTAGAAATGTTTATGGAAATAATAAAGATGATAAATATAGAAAAAATGCATCAGATATTGAATTAAGTATGGATGCTATTGAAATGACTCATAGAGAATCTAATATAGATACATATGTTATTGTGACTTCTGATAGTGATATGATACCAGTTATGAGTAGATTAAAATACAAAGGTAAAAAAATTCATTTATATTATACAAGTTCAAATGTGTCACAAACTACTCATTTTAATTCATATTGTGACTTTTCTTGTGATTTAATCAAATTATTTAAAATAGATTCAGAGAGGTTAACCCTTGAATACTGGTATGATTCGGTCAAACAGTTTATTATTGACTGGCATAAAGATTCGAAAAATAATGGAAAACAACTTGGATATAATTGGCTTAGAGATGGATTATGTGAAAAATTATTTTTACCAAAGCAATTTATTCAAGATATAATTTCCAAAATGGAAAATGAAAATATCATCAAAAGAGAAAATGAAAAGAATTTTATAATTAATAGTTGACAATCATATTGTGATATGATATAGTATTGATTACAGATAATTGATTTAAAACCTAATTGAGCTTTAAAGATAATTGGTAGTAAAACCTAATTGGCAACAAAACTTAATTGCGAAAGAGTCTAGTAGATTTGGCTAGGCTCTTTCATTTTATATAATCTTCCACGCTCGAAGACTTACGATCACATCAGTCTGAGATGACATAATCTTAATTTTTATATTATTAGTAATACATTAAGAGAGGGGCAAATTAATAATCACTCCTCTCTTCTATTTTTACTTTATTTACCTGGTTCCCATTTATATCCACAATTACCACATCTATTTACAGTTTTATTACTTCCAAGAAATCCTGTAAGAAATGAATAACCACGTTGTCCAGTAGTTACATTAGTTGAATTACATTTAGGACAGTGTATTTTGTTTCTGCTCAATGCAATTTCTTTTTGTTTTTGAATTTCTCTAGCCTCACGCTCAAGAGATGATTTGTATTCTTTTGTAATTAAATCGTTATATAATTCAGAATCAAACACATCACTATTAATTGTGTATTTCTCACGCAAATTCATCTTAAACTGTCTAAATGTTTCTGGGGATGATGTTCTTGCATTTTCATAGTCAATATCGGAAAACTCTGTTTTAATCATTGGTTCATAGTGACAATTTTTGCATATGTGTTGGTCTTTATCTGCATAATCCCAACCTTTACCGCATCTTGGACAAATGTAATATTGACGAGGTGGATCTATATATGGAGTACCATCAGGATTTGTACTCGCTCCACACATTGCACACCAATAAGCATTATCTTCTTCGTCAAAATATAATCCTTTTTGACCACATTTAGAACATTTTAATTTTTTATTCTTTTCCACCATTTTGTTTTAACCTCCTTTATTGCATTTTAATACATTTTATAGATTTTGTACATATAAATATCATCCCAAAGAATATTTATATGAAAATCGTAGATATTAAATAGCATACAAAATTATAAAAGTAAAAAAAATACAGTTGGTGAGTTAAAAGATATTTTTGCGGAAGCAAAATCACATCTTAACAATGGAGGAAGTTTAGATACAGAATTTTGGGACAATATTAATATGTCCGATAATACTCGAAAGGCTTACGGTAGTAAACTAAAAGAGTATGCAAAAAGTTACGAAGATACAGGGAAAAATGCTAAAAAGGCAGGACTTGAAATTGAAGGATTTAATAAATATCTTGTTGAATCTGGTGAACAAGGCATTAGTACAAAATCTTTATTGGGTGATGTTACATCAGGCATAAAAGATTTAGGTAAAACCGCTCTTTCAATTGGTGGGAATATTCTTATTGATACAGCGATTTCTTATGGTCTTACTAAAGCCGGAGAAGCATGGAATAACTATTCCAACAAACAGGAAAATGCTATTGAGAAAGGTAACGAAGCACTTAGCAAGTATAAGCAAACAAATAGCACCATGCAAGAAGCAACTTCCTGGATTAAAGACAATGCGGAAAGATATACTGAACTTGCTAAAGGTGCTACTTCTTTAGGTGAACAAGGTTCTCTTACAGATTCTGAATTTAAAGAATATAATGAGCTTTCTGCTCAGATGGCAACTTATCTTCCATCTCAAATCAAAGGTTATAACTCGCTTGGTACAGCTATTCTTTCTGTAGGTGATAGTACAAAACAAGTAAATAATGCTTTACAATCTGAGAAATTAACTCAGTATGCGAAATCTGCAAACGAAGCAAGCGATGTTATTGATAAATTCAAAGCAGAAATGTATCAAAATGCAGGTCTTACAAAAGAAATCGGTCTTACTAATCAACAAAAAGCCATTGAAAATTTCCTTGCTGATTATGATGATAAAGATTATGGTGGTCATGGTAATAAAATTAAAGAAGCTTTTCTGCATCGTGGGGACGGAATGACCACTGGTATGTATGCTTATTTAAATAATGCAAATCTCATAGAAACTTTTAAAAAAGCTGGAATTAAAGGTTCTTCGTGGTTTGGTCAACAGTATACACAAAATGATTTCTTAAATAAGGATAATATTGATACTCTCCGAAATTATCAACAACAGTTATCTACAGAAGCGCAAGCATCTGTAGATGCTATCAAAGAAATTATGCCAGCGTTTCTACAATCAAATAAAGATTATTTAGATCTAACATCTGAGGATAATAAACCAGAAATTGACTCAATGATGACAAATCTAATATCTGGTCTTGATCAATCTGGAATAGAAACTATATCTGGTGGAAATTTGGGAGAAATTAGTTCGGATGAATTGAAAAAAAATATCCGAAATTGGACAAGTAATTTAGTAAAAGATTTACAGAAAAAAGACACTCAAGATGCTCTTACATCTCTATTTGCATTAGATGATAAGAAAACTAAAATGTCATTTGATGAGTACGAAAAACAAGCAGATGACGCTGTTAAAAAAGTACGTAAGCAAACAGATGCATTTACCGATGAACAATTAAGAAACAGCTCTGGAATCCATGATACATTAGATCAACTACAAACAGATGTTGATAATATCACAAGCAAGTTCAGTGGAGATAAAGGGTTTTCTGAGGATAAATTAAAATCTGACTATACATCTTCTCAATTAGATGCACTCTCTTCCATTGCTACAGATAAGTCATTTACAGGAAATTGGAAAACTGCTCTTGATCAGATGAACTCTGTAGAACGTGCAGCACAATTATCTGCTGATAAGATGCAGAAAATTGTAACTACTGCTACTTCTAATCTTTCTACAATGCAGACTGCAATTTCTGAATCTATGTCTAATACTGGTGTTACGGCAGATACATTAAAATCATTAGCTAGTGCCGCATCAGATAATGTTGAAGGTTATGATTTCACAAAGAAGAATCTTTTTACTGAATCCGCAAAAGGTATTAAAGTAAACAAAGATGCTCTTTCTCAATTATTGGAAGTTCAACATAAAGCAAAATCAACAGATTTCTCAGATGCCATTGATAAGCAGACAAAGGCTATTCAAGATCAAAACAAAGCTGTTGAGAAAGCTAAAAATACAGAATCATACGATACTGAAAAAGCAAAACTTCAAGACATGTTTGATGACCTTGCGAAGATTCGTCAAGCACGTTCACAATATAATGCTCTGTATCAGCAACAGCAAGAAGCTCTTACAGATTATGCCGATTGGGTAAATGCACAGAGTACAGAAAACGCTGGTGACAAGTACACAAATATGGTTACTGGCTTAAAGAACGCCAAAGAACTATATAATAAAGGACTTGTCGGAACAGATGATTTTAAGAGTTTTGCAAAAATGATTTCTCCAACGGGTGCAACGGATGTTGCAAACTTTGAAGAAAATTATAATAAAGCAAAAAGATATCTCACTGATAATGACAAAGGTGTTAAGAATTTTCTTAATGACTTAAAATCTAAAGGATTGGCTACATATAGTGATTCTGAGGGTTGGAACATTGGAGATATTGACCTTAAACGTGATTCTCGTGCTATGGGAATCGGAAAAGATTTCATGTCAAATATGTTTGGTCGTCTTGAAGATTATGGATTCCACAATAATGTATTTTCAACGACTGAGGAAGGTGTACAAAAACTTTCCGAAGCATATAAGAATCTTTTTGATTCTCAATCCAGAGTTAAAGACCTTGAAAAAAATGATAGTGGAAATGCTACTGCTATTCAAGGGGCAAAAGATGATGTAGAAGCGTATAAAGCAGATATTGAGCAAATTAAAAATGGATTCTCAAATGTAACTGAGGATACCGCAGATCAATATTCTGCTGAGATTGACGCAGCGCATGATCAAGCAGAATTTCTTGAAAAACAAAGAGAAGAAGTCCTTTTGGATAAGGATGGGAAATATGGAGATAAGGCAAAACAAATTGCTTCTATGATGGAAGCGGATATTGATGAGCTTAAATCAAAATATGAAGATTCTCTTGATGATATAGATGTAAAAACCGAAAAGCAGATTAAAAAAGAAGCGAAAGATAAAGAGAACGCTAATAAAGATGCTACTTCTGACAATCCTTCTACTCCTGATTTCGGAAACGATGAACAATCAAAAAAGACATATGATGATGTCTTTAAGCAGATTAAGGACGCAAAAGACAATAATGATAGAGATGTTCAACAAGCTATTGATACTTTATCTAATTTTACAGCAGATCAAGTAAATGGTGTCGATTTATTTGATGGTAAATATGACAGTGATGAATTAAAACCTGCGGAACAGGCTCTTGACTCTTTGAAAGAGAAATTTCAACTAACAGATGAACAGGCTCAAATGCTAGGAAAAGTATTTGAATCTATGGGAGTTCTAAAACCCGAAACAGATACATCCGATGTTGACAAAGTAAAAGACGATGCTAAAGAAGCTGTCGATGATCTCAATGAGATTACAGGTAAACAATATAAGATTGATTTTGATACAACAGATCCAGATAAGATTCAGCAACAATTAAATGAGATTTCATCAGAAGTAGATAAACATGTTACTACTGACAGTGAAGGAAACCCTCATTACGATGAATCACAAGAGGGAGCTGTTGAAGCAGAAAAGGCTTATAAGGCGGAAGTACAACATCAACAACAGAATGAGTATGAAACCTCTGCTATGGGTCAATATGAGTCTGACAATAATCTTGTTCAAGCAATGCAAAATTTCATGCAAGCTAAGAATGAAATGGACACTCAGACGCAGTATGCTCAGAAGGGAATGGATAATACTCTTCAAACGGCTACAGATAATGCAACTAAAGCTTATGAAAGTCTAAAACAAGCAGCACAAGAATCAGGAAATTCATCCATTGATTTATCGGATATTCAAACTGCCGAAGATAGTATTTTAGCTTTGAATAATAAAGATATTAAAGAAAAGGTAGATGTCGATACATCTCAAGCCGAATCCGATATTCAAAATTTACAGAATCTTGAGGGAAGTTCTATCACTATCAATGCGGATGTTTCTACAAATGGTGGTGTTGAAGAACTAGAAAACTCTCTCGCTTCTATTCCCCAAGGAGTTTCTACAACTGTAACATGTGACGTAGAGGGTGAATCTGATGTAGATAATCTGGAATCTTCTATGGAGTCTATCCCAGATAATACTCCTGTTACGATTGATTGTCATGTTGAAAATCAAGATCAATTGGATCAGATTAATCAAAAAGCCGATCAATTAAATGCCAGTGGAAAACAAATAAAGATTAATGCTACCGTTGGTGAAGTAAAGACTGATGGTGCTGCATCAAGTACTCCTATTGATGTAAAAGGTAATGTCACAAGCGTAACTGGTACACCATCTGGCACAGTAGATGTAAAAGGTAAAGTTACATCTGTTACTGGTAATCCGTCTGGTACAGTTAATGTTAAAGGTAAATTATCTGGAAACTTAGAAGGAACTTCTGGTAAATCTGGAAAAGTCAAATTTACAGCTGATACTTCTCAAGTAAGTGGGTACAAACCAGCTAACAAAAATGCAAAGGTTATTTTTGGCAAAAATTCTTCTATTCCAGACAGCTATCAACCAGCAGATAAAAATGCTAAAGTAAATTACACTTTAGGTTCTACCCCTTCATATAACCCTCCAAATTATGATAGAACTGTTACATATACAATAAAAACCGTTGGATCAGCACCTACTGGCAAGGGCAACCAAGCATCAGGCACAATGACTTCATTAGGTCATGCACGTGCATTTGCAAGTGGTTCATTAACAGACTTCTCTCCTGCTTTTGCAAAAGGAAATGTTTCTATTCCTCATGATCAACAAGCTCTTGTTAATGAAGTGTCTATTAATGGTCATTCTGAATCTATAGTCCGTGACGGAGTATGGAGTATGATTCCAGGTGGCGCTCATTTAGCAAATCTTAAAAAAGGAGATATTATCTTCTCTGCTTCTCAAACAGAAGCACTTTTGAAAAATGGAAGTATTCCTGGACATGCTAGAGCATATGCTTCTGGAACTGTAGATGATGTTGGGGATATTGACTTATCTCATGCATTTGCAGGTGGTATGCATGGAAACTTTGCAGGTGGCGCAGCTGGTAGAAAATTAGGTTCTTCCAACAAAAAAACTAATACCACCACAACATCTTCTGGCGGTAGTAGTACATCTGGCGGAAACTCTGGCGGAGGCGGTGGCAGAGGTGGGAATAATTCTTCAACCACTTCTAAACAAAAGCACGCAGAGCAAGTATTTGACTGGGTAGCAAGAACTCTGACAAAATTCAAAGATACTGTAGAAAACATATCTAATAGTATCAATGATTATGTATCTTCTGCATTTAAGAAAACAATGCTCAATCGTCAAGAAAAAGCTATTGTAGAAGAAATTAATGCAAATAAACATGGCGCACAGTCTTATACCAATAAAGCTAATTCTATTGCATCTGGATATACATATTATTACACACCAGAAGGTTCTGATACTGAACAAAAAATGAATATCGTTATTCCAGATTCTTATAAGAAAGCTGTTCAAGGTGGATACTGGAATATTGAAGATATGGATACTACTACAGACTTTGGAAAAGGTCTTGCAGAAGCGATTCAGAAATATCAGGATTATTATGATAAGGCAAAAAACTGTACACAAGAAACTCAGAATTTGTATAATGAGCAATTAAAAGTATTTGAACAGTGGGCGAATATGCCAACTGAGGATGCAGGTAAAAAGATTGATACATTAACAAATAAAGTCAATGGGCTTAAAAGTGCTATCTCTTCTTTATCTACAGGTAAATCTGGACTTGCTTCTATTGCTAGACAAATCAAAGTAGATAATCCTAATTTAACAAAAGCAGAACAAAAATTAAACAGTGCAAAGAAAACACAAAGCAACGCACAAAAAAAGCTTACCTCTGCGAGAAAAGCACGTGGTAATGCTGTTAAAGTAGCTACACAATCAACCATAAAAGTTGATTCAGCTTCTTCTAATTTAAGATCGGTTTTAAATAAATCAAATGCTTCTTCTGCCAGAAAAACGAAAATCCGAAAAGCTATAAATTCAGGACAAACAATTAACACAAAAGGATTAAAAGGTACAACTCTTAAAGCAGCAAAGCAATATAATTCAGCGGTTAAGAAGAATGTCAAAGACATGGATAGAGTTAGTAGAACTGAGTATCAGGTAACGAGTGCAAAAAGACATTTATCAATTGCAAATAAAAATGTAAAAACTCAACAGACAAATCTTACTAACGCTAAGAAAAATCTCACTGCAACACAAAGAGCGATTCTCAGTAAACAGAAATCGAAGAAAACTTTTATTGCACAAAACGCATTATTGGATTATCAGACATCAGCATCAAAACAAGAGAATGCATATCGTCAATCTGCTTTGAAAGCAGCCAAAAAGAATATGCAAACTTATAAGAATAATGTTGCTAATCGTAATAAATCTAAAAAAGCATTATTGGCTACAAAAGGGAAAATCACGACCGCACAGAGAAACGCTATAAAGAAGAATCAAAAGGTTGATACTTCTAATATAAAAAATCCTAAGTTAAAGAAACAACTGGAAGCATATAACAAATATGTAACTGGTTCAAATCCAGATAAAGGACGTATTCTCTCAAATGCTTTAAGTACGGCTCAGAGTAATGCTGACCAGGCTCAGGCTGAGTACGCTGCTATGCGTGTTACAAATGAGCAAGAGAAATTTAAGAATGTCCAGAACTATTATAGCGGATGGAATGATAGATATTCCAATTATACAGAACAACATCAGAAGAAATATGAAAAATCAGAAGCACATGGAGATTATACAAATAGTAAGAAATATGATACACAAATCAATGACTTACAAAAACAAAGGAAGTATAAACAAAATGAAGTAACTGATTTACAAAAACAACTGAATGCATCTGTAAAAAGTGGAATTATTAAAAAGGGTTCAGAAGAATGGTTGGAAATGACCAATCAAATTCTTGAAGCCCAAAATGCGGTAAGTGATTTTGATACACAGATTGAGCAAGCAAAACAGGATAAAATTACAACTGTTTATGAAGAAATGTTTGATCGTGCAATCGAAAAAGCAAATCGGCTAAAAGATAAGATTGGTTCTATTAATGATCTTATCACAGAAGATATGATGATTGATAAGGACACTGGAAATCTGACAGAGATGGGTGCATTGTCTATTACGATGAACTCTCAACAGTTAGATACAGAACTGAATAATCTTCAAACATATGTGAAGAAACGTCAGCAAATCATGGATGATTTTGCAAACGGTTCTAGCAAATCAAAATATGGTGAAAAGACATATGATGAATTAATGTCTGAGAATGATTCAGCTATGCAGGAATCTTTGAAGAATGCAAATAATTATAGGCAGTCTATTATCAGTATTGTTACCAATCAGGCTAAAGCTGTACAGGATGCAATGTTCAAAGAAATTGATGCTCGTAAAAAGGCACTCAAGAAAAAGAAAGAGTATTACGATTATGATAAGACTATTAAGAAGAAAACAGATGAGATTGAGCTTATCAAGCAACAGATTCGTGGACTTGAAGGACTGACAGATGCAGAATCTAAGGCGCAGAAAGCACGACTTGAAGCATCACTTAAGGATAAACAGGATGATTTAGATGATACTGTACGTGACCATGTATATGACATTACAGTGAATGGTCTGGATGATCTTGAAACTCAGTTGAGTGAAGATTTTGAGAAGTGGTCTAATCAGTTAAGTTCAGACCTTGCAAAAATGTCAGATGCTATCAGTAATGCTATTAGTGGTGCTGGTGAAAATTACAGTGACATGATGGCAGGTATTGATTATATCTTGAATAATATTGGCGGTATAACTTCTGGTCAATATTTTACTAATCAAGATAAATCTAATATGAAAAACTCTAATTTCCTTGATACGGGATATAATTCTGGACATCTAAAGGGATATGCAAAGGGAACGAAGCATGTAGGTTCAAATCGTATTGCCATGACAAATGAAAATGGTCGTGAAATCATCGTCACAAAAGATGGTTGGATTACCCCATTAGAAGCTTCTGATATGGTAATTCCAAATGATATTACAGAAACTTTAATTGATATGGCAGAACGTCAGCAGAATTACGCAATGAATAGTAACTTTAAAATGCCAGAACTTAAAGTTAAGGATGCTTCTGGAAACAGTGTAAATAATGTATACAATACATTTACTGTACAAGGTGATCTAACACGTGATACTCTTCCAGAATTGAATAAGATTCTTGATCTTGCAAGTAGTAAAACACAAAATGATATCCGTAAGAATAAGCGGAGATTTGGATGATTACATTGTAACACGTAAATAAATTAGGTGGCTACTCTTTCATCGGAGTAGTCACTTTTCTTATATTAAAAATTGGAAAGGAGGAATAAATATGCCAGGATTTATTTATAATGGAAAATCAACAAAAAATGTGATAAATAGTTCAGAATTAATACTGGCAAGTTTTGACTCAGTAGATTCTGTAACTGGTATGACACGTGATGATGTTTCAGGTGAATCTACTATTGCACATCCCATAACAAATGAATATGGGACTACATACAATAATCTTGAAATTGAATATGGATTAATCAAAAAGAATAAAAAACCATTTACAGAAGCAGAACAACAAATTATTGAAACGTGGCTCACATCACCAAAAATATCACAAGATATTCAAATTTATGATTGTGAAAATAATATAACAGATATTTATTGTGGAAAATTCACAGAAACAGAATGGAAACCTATGAGTGGTGGATTTGCAGGATTAACATTTAAATTTACATGCAATTCAGCATATGGGAAAAAGAAATTTAGTCAAACCTATTCTATTAATGGCAGTAAAATAAATATAACAATAAATAATCTCACAGATGAATTAGAAGAATATGTTTATCCTGTTCTGGATATTTACCAAACCTCAACTACCAATGCTAATATTACTATAAAAAATAAAACCGACAATAACAATTCTATGAGTTTTTTAACACGTAGAAATAATCATATGGTAATAGATTGTAAAAATTGTATTCCATATGATCAAACTACATCTGGAATAATTACATACAAAGATTTAGGATGGCAAGATGTAGGAAATATTTATTGGCTCAGACTTCTTCCAGGAGAAAATCAAATTGAAATTGATTGTTCTGCGACTGTCAGTGTAAAGGTAGAATTTGACTACACATGTAAAAGGGTAGGTGGATGGATATGATACCTACTTGTAAAAAAATATACTTATGTGATTTTAATTTACATCCTTTAATGGTACTTAATGGTGTAGATACTAAGTCTGTAGAATATAGCTGTCATGTAAAAGACTATGATGAACTTACATTTGATGTTGATGAATACATTATCATTAATGGTAAAAAAGTAAAATCTCTAGGTTACGATATGCTACTTCCATACATGACTATATATTTGGAAGATTTAGGCATGTTCCAAATACAGAATCCTAAAACAAGCAATGATGGGAATAGTGAAAAGAAATCAATCACTGCATATTCTCTTGAAAAAGAGTTTGAAGATAAAAACTGGTTAAATTTTAAATGTAACACAGGTGATAAAGATTCACTTGAACAAGTTGCGGAGAATAATCTAAATGAACTCGGATACGCTAAAGAATTTGTTACTTTTTATAATAAAAATAAACATGATTTATCATTTATTCATCTTCTATTAGAAAAACTTCCTGGGTGGTCAGTAGATGATGATGATATTGATCCCGTGTTGTGGACACGAAAGCTTCCTGCCATTACACAAGATAATACAAATCTATATGCTCTTTGTTGTTCTTACATTGCTCCACGCATGGAAATTCTATTTTTATTCGATACAATTCATCGAAAAATCAAAGCTATAGCAAAAGAAAATCTGAATGATAAAAAATATGAATCAACAGTTTTTATTAGTTATAGAAATCTTGCTCAATCTATTGATATTGATGTAGATGAAGATTCTATCTTTACAAGATTCAATGTACGTGGAGATGATGATTTAAATGTAATTAATTGCAATTATGGCGATTATTATGTTATGAATCTGGACTATTTTTTATGTTCTCCATACATATCTGATGAATTACTTATAAAAGTAAAGAAATGGATTAAATATAGAGATGATAACCGTAATAAGTATATTGAAGTTGCTAAGAACGCAGCGGATGCAAGCCAAAAAGTAAATGATATTATTTATAGAAATCCCGCAGATGATTTAGATATCAAACAATGGGATGATATGAATGAAGATGGTTTAAATGAAAGTCTTAAATATTATAATTCTCTATTAACAAGTTTACAAGTTTCTGTAGACCCAAATTGGGATGCATCGAATAATGATTTTTCAACTTATAAACCGTGGACTAAAGCAGATGGCAGTGTTGACCATGACAAGTATCTTGAGAAATTAAAAACTCAAGAAAATGGATATGGTGGATATTATACCTATTATGATATTCTTCATTATATTATTCCAAATATTGAAATTGCTATCCGAAATCTCAAAAAAGTAGATGAGAAAAAAGAAGATTATGTCAAAGACTGGGAAACCAATTGGGATTTATATGGAACATCTGAATTAGATGCTTTAAATAAAAAATACACAGAAGAACTTGAAAAAGTTCAAGATTATGCAAAGCCTTGGAGTGAATTAACAGACGAAGAAAAACGAGCTAATAGTGGTAATAAAGATAGTTATAATATTTATCATAATAAATATGTAGAAATTTATGGATATATAAGTGCAAATGGTACTCTTACCGCTGCTATTGCAAAAAGAAATCAAGAAAAAAAAGAAGCACAGAAAATTCTTGATGGATATAATTCTCAAATGTCGAGCATGAAAATATCTGCAAGTATTAACAATGCAGATTATGGATTTACTGATGAAGATAAAACTGTTATATATTCACTCTTTCATGATCAAGATTATCAAAATAATAATATCGTTTCTACTTCTGTTGATACATCTGTTACAGAAATTGATAGAGAAAAGGAATTGTATGATGATGCTGTTGAGAAACTTTCAGAGGTAGCACAACCTCAATTCAAATTTACTGTATCTTTAGACAATCTTTATAGAATCGAAGCTTTCAAGCATTGGCAAGGAGAACTTGAATTACTTAAATTTATTCGTCTAGGTATTCGTGATGATTATAGTGTAAAACTTCGTGTTACTGGAATCACATGGAATCCTTGTGATATTACAGAAGATCTTACACTTGAATTTTCAAATATGATCACATCTCGTTCTGGAAGAACTGACCTCACGGAATTACTCGATACTGAAAATAATCGTGGTTCAAAAAATAGTATATCTTTTGGTACTGGTGATTCAGACAGTGAAAAAGAATATCTATCTTCTATGCTACAACAATTAGTCAAAATGGGAGCATTTAAAACGGCTGTTGGAAATATTGCTGGAAGTACCACAGCTAATCTCGATGAAGCTAGAATCAACACTTTAGTTTCTAACTTTATTAATGCTTCAAAAATTAAAGTTGATAATATTGAAGGTGATAAAGGTAGTTTCAATGAGTTCTTTACAAAATATCTTGATTCAGAAGTAATCTCTACTAATCTTATCAATGGACAAAATGGGGATTTCATTGACTTCGTAAACTCCCATTTGAACATGAAACATATTACCACAGAGCTTTTACAGGGCGAAACTGGTAATACTTTTATTGATTTTGTCCATAATGAGATGAAAACTGGTACGATTACGGCAGATCAAATCCGTAGTGAAGATGGAAAAACATTTGTTGATTTAGTAAATGGACAGATTCAAGCGGCAAAAATCACAACAGATCAAATCTCTGGTGGAGATGGAACTACGTTTATTGATTTTTTAAAGAATCAGATTTCTACTTCTGACATCACAGCAAATCAAATTAAAGGATGGGGCGATTCACAAACTTTAATTGACTTTGTAAATAATCAGATTAATACATCTGAATTAAATGCCGAAGTTGGAAATATCACTAATCTTTTATCTGGCTCTGCTGGTATTGGAGATTTACAGGCAATACATCTTACGACTGCAAATGCGGTAATTGATGAAGCTGTGATTAAAAATATTATTGCTGCAAAAATTTCTGTAGCAGATTTAATGGTTCATACTGCTTCTGCTGAGTTAATCACTCTTATATCTCAAGATGGAAAACCTTCAATCGCTTTTAAAAATAGTACACAACAGTTTTATGATTCAAATGGAAACGTCAGAGTTCAAATCGGACAAGATGCCACAGGAGCATTTACATTTTCTCTTTTTGATGAAACTGGAAATGGCGTATTGATAGACAGTGAAACAGGTGTCCATGCTGGCGCAATTGCTGACGGATTAATCGTAAATGATATGATTCAAAGCGGAACTGTGTCAAAAGATAAGCTCAGTTTTCCTATTGTTGAAACAGATGAGAATGGTAAGATTTCTATTACGAATATTCTTGACGGAAAAGGAAATGAATTTGGCGTATCCTATACAGAATATCAAGAAAGCGTTGCAACTGAATTATCAAGTATAAATAGTAATTTAAGCGGAGTATCTTCTACTGTAAGCAAAATAGATAAATCTATTACAGACAAAATTTGGGAATCGGATATTACGACAAAGATAAATGACTATGATCAAACAACCGTTAAAGATATTAGAGATAGAACTACTTCTGTTGAAAAGAATATTACGGGCATAAATTCTACCGTTAAAGATATGCAGACGACACTTGAAAGTAAAGCTGACGGAACTACTGTCCAATCACTTACAATTCGTGTATCAAAGGCAGAACAAGATATGAGTGGATTCAAACAAACCGTTGAATCAACTTATTCTACAAAATCGGAAACAGAATCGGTAAACAATTACGCTAAAACATCTTTTGAACAGCTATCGGATAAATTCTCATGGTTAGTGGATGGAACATCATCTTCTACTTCTCTCACACTTACGGATAGTTTGATATCTGCAATCACGAATCAGTTTGTTATCAAATCACCAGATGGCACTTCTACCATTATTGAAGGTGGAAAAATCAAAACAGGTGCAATTACAACCGATATGCTCTCTTCTTCTGTAATCAAATCAAAGAATTACAAAGAAGGTACATATGTTGACGGTGCAGGTTATTCTATTTTAGGAACATTCCTTGATTTAGACAACGGTATGATTCATACACCTGGATTCTATACAGATACAATCGGAAATGCATATTTCAATGGTACAATCAACGCATTAGATGGATGGTTTGGAACAGAGCAACATAATTGGTATATTGGAACAACTATCATTACAGACATAATGAACAATGATGGTGCGTTGACAGGCGATGAATATTCTTATTTGAAAGCTACTGAAAATGCTGCGATTGTAGTGAATGAATGGCATTTACAAAGTCAGAACGATAATATGAGCCTTCAATCTGGATTGACTACTCTTAACAATGGTAAGTTTGTACTCAATCCACAAGATAATAAATATTATGATTTTGGTATTGTAAAACCAGATATGAGCAAAGATGCTAAGTCATATAATAAGAAATTCTTATATATTAGACGAGCAGATACACCTACTACTCACCCTCAAGATTGGGAATATTTATTTCACGTGGATTATGATGGTTCTATTTGGTATAAAAATCAAAATGTTGCTGGTGGAAATGTTTTTCTATCTACTACAGGTGGAACTATTAAAGGTGATTTAACAGTCACAGGAACATTAAATGCAACGGCAAATCAAGCGAAAAAAGTAGTAAATGCTTTGAGCATCAATGGAAAAGCTTATGATGGTTCAGCGGCAATTAATGTTGGTTCTATATCTATTGCATATGGTGGAACAGGTGGAACTACTGTCAACGAAGCAAGAGCAAATTTAGGAGTACTAGGATCAAATAATAAAAATGGTTATTATGGATTGGCTCGTCCAGATGGAAATGATACAGATTGGATAAGATCAACTGTAAATGGTTTGATTCCTTATCAGTCTGGAATTGCTGGTGATGGTCATAGTTCTCTTGGTACTAGCACATGGTATTTTTCAGAGGCTTATATTGATTTTATTCATGGTTCTTTAAAAGGGACTGCTGACAGAGCTATTTGTGATGATGAAGGAAATAAGATTTCTTCAACATATTTAAAAGCAACATCTACAGAATTTGATTCGATTACTGTTGGTAATATGATCGTAAATGGTACAGCAAGATTTGTAAATGGTTTAATGGGAACATTAACAGGTAATGTTATTGGTAATGTTTCAGGTAGCGCAAGTTATGCGACATCTTCTGATACTGCAAACTATATTAATCTTGTTGCAACTAATGAGATTCGTTTTTATAAAAACCAGTTCAAAGGAGGTACTGTACATTTTGGCTATAGATGGTCAGATGGTTCTACTTCTCCTCTGATTACAGAATACAGATTCAACAATGGTAACGGATCTCCAACTCAAGTTACGGCTTCTCAGTTTAATGGTAATTTAAATGGTATTGCTACTAGAACTACTCTATTAAATCCTGTTACAACATCTGATACTTTTACAACTGGCACTAGCACATGGCGTAATGGCATAACTGATGGATATGTAGTATGGGGACAATGGTGGAAAGACACTAGCTTAACAAATGATACTGGTGATTTAACTATTTGGATTAGAAAAGAAGGTGCTGTTACTACTGCAAATATGACTATTGATGGTACTATTTATGCAGTA
>ENA-ORSM01000017-ORSM01000017.1-human-gut-metagenome-genome-assembly--contig:-NODE-17-length-118670-cov-17.612815_pt1 | contig 118670 bp, 109 predicted proteins | sample MGYA00241903_ERZ509170 | MGnify/ENA primary metagenome ERZ509170 (study PRJEB26280, sample SAMEA2338784) | human gut metagenome | biome: human gut; feature: human-associated habitat; material...
GATCGTAACGCAGACATTCATCTAAGATTGCATCTGCTATCTGATCGCATACTTTGTCTGGGTGTCCTTCTGTTACTGATTCTGCTGTATAAAAACGTCTCATCATTCTTCTCCTTATATACAGACAGGGCAGAAGCTGCTTTATGCACATCTCCTGCCCTGTCAGATTGGTTTATCCTGTAATTCTTATTTTATTTTTCTTCTGTTTCTTTTTTGTTGTCTGTCATTTTTGACTTCTTTCTGCGGTATACAGTCACTCCTGTAGCTGTTCCAGCAGATGCCAGTGCAAGCAGAACAAACGCCCATATTTTCTGGTTATCACCTGTTTTTGGTGCATTTGTTTTTTCTGTTGTTTTCTCCGGTGTTCTGGCATCTTTCATTTCTACTTTCTGGACTTCCATTGTATCTTTCAATGTAAATGTGACATCTTCCGCAATCTCGTAACCATCCGGTGCTGTGATCTCACGCAGAGTAAGTTCTTCATTGACTGGGAGTTTTTCAACGGAATGTGGTTTTCCATCTGTAATCCACTCTTCCAGAACAGTTCCGTCTTTGCGGATAATCTGAAGCTTTGCCCCTTCCAGTTCTTTTCCGGTTGTAAGGTCTGTTTTTGAAATTTCCACTTTGGAATATTCATCTTTCATCTCAACCTTTGTCACACTGCCATCTTCTTTGACTTCAAACATCACATCGCTGGCAGACACATAGCCATCTTCATAAGGAGCCAGTTCCTCATGTAAGGTATAACTTCCTTCCGGCAGTCCGTAAATGACATGTTCTTCCTTACTGCTTACCCATTCTTCCACAACATTTCCGTCTTTATCAATGACCTGCAGTTTGGCTCCTTCCAGCTCATTTCCGGTAGTTGCATCTGTTTTTGTAATGCGTGTTTCTGTCGGCTGATTCTCAACTTCTTTGTTCAGTTCAATCTTTGCAAGATTCTGATTTTCGTAAGTTGCATCTACATTCCATACTTCCTCATTTGGAAGATATCCAGCTTTTCTGACTTCCTCTTTGACATAGTATTTTCCATGTGGAAGATCACTGTCGAAAGTAAGTGTTCCCTTTGCATCCGTTGCTTTCTTTTCCAGCAAGGTATCTTTCTCTACGAGAACCTCTCCCTGATTAGAAAGAATATCTTCTGCAGCATACAGTCCAAAAATAACACCTTCCAGCTTTTCGCCTGTGACAGAATCTTTCTTTTCTACTGATACGAAAACTTTCTGTCTTTCATTTTTATAGGTAACGCCTTCATAAACAACTGCCTGTGTATCATCCTCTGCTGTCAGGGTAAATTCTTTCTGTTCTGTATTTAGGACAAAATTCTCTCCTGCTACAACTTCTTTCAGATAATACGTTCCCAGTGGCAGATTGTTGATAACTGCTGTTCCATTTTCATCTGTAGTCAGTTTGGCTACCAGGTCATCTTTCTCATATCGGACAACTGGATTTCCTGCTTCGTCCTTTGCTCCGTCCGGTGAATAGATGGTATCTTTGGCATATATTTCGAATTCAGCGCCTTCTACTCCGGTTTCTTCATATTTAAAGCCTTTATAAATACCTGTTTCTTCTTTTCCAGATACGGCATTTCTTACTTTTGAAACCAGTGCTTTTACTTTTGCCAGAACAGAATCTCCGGTTACTTCGGTAAGCTGTTCTCCCTTTTTCGTCAGGAGCAGGCTTCCTACCTGTTCATCGTTTTTCTGTTCTACCTCTACAATCGCAGCTCCTGTATCTGGATCAATCTGATGTGCAGTGTTTGAGGATACTGTAATTACAATACCACTCTGTGGATTTTCTTTATATGTTCCTTTTGTAGTCTGTTCTAATGGTGAAATAATCGTTGTTCCATCATACAGGGACTCCTCGCTTCCCTGTCTTACAAATCCTTCCGGTGCTTTCACTTCTTCGATTCGGTAGGTAGAGCACTTCAGTTCCTGCGGTGTGATCAGATATCCTTCCTCGTTTGTTTCGAATACACTGATCTTTTCTTTCTTCGGATACTGAACAACCTGTTCCACATATTTCTTATTTGTCACATCGTAAATCTTATAAGAAGCACCAGCCTTTAAAACAGTATTTCCAGTCTGTGCATCCTTCTTTACAATTTTCAGCAAAAATTCAAACGGGCGGTCATCAAATACTCTCCACTGCATTGGCTCTCTGCTGTCATTTTCCACATTTACAACAAATGGATCAATGGTTTTCAAATTCTCAGGGGTAGTACTTTCCACTACAACATAACTTCCATACGGCAGTTCCGGGCTGACTGCATATCCTTTTGTATCAGTGATCAGTTCTGGTACTGGTACGGCTGTTCCATTCTCGTAAGTAACTGCAACCTGCTCTTTGCTGAAGTCATAATTTTTGAAATCGCTTGCTGTATAGCTTTCTCCATTGGCTGGCTTCAGTTTTCCATTTTTTACCTGTGTCAGGTCGCTGATCAGATATACCTTAAATCCTGCTCCTGCAACCAGGTCTGTTTCTGTCTGCTCTCCATCTTCACTGATTTTGATTAACTGGAATGCCTGTTTCTTTACCTGCTCTTTTACCGTAAGGTCTCTTGTCACTTCGGCAACATCCTGACCTTCATAAGTTACTGATACCTCGTATTTGGTAGTATCCAGTGTATATCCTTCCGGTGGAGTGATCTCTTTTACATACATTTCTCCAAGGTATAATTCTGAAAATTCCAGTGTTCCGTCATCTCCGATGACTCCCTGTGCAATCAGGCTGTCCTGTTTATACAGAACCCCTGTTGTGCCATCCGGATGCACGATGTCCTCTTTTGCATACAGACCATACACAGCACCACGAAGAACACTGTCCCCCTGCGCTTTAAATGCAAGTGTTTCTTTATCGATCTTTGCGATTTTCACCTTTCCGGTGACTCTCTCATCTGTTGCTGTTACAGTCATTGTCTTTCCGGCAGTAACAGCCACTTTATATACTTCTGTATTCAGTTTGTATCCTGTCGGAGCAGTGATCTCTTTCACGTACACTGTTTTCAGTGCAGAATCAAAATAATCGCTGACTGCTTTTCCGTCTGTTCCGGTTGCTGACATTGTCATCAGCAGATTTTCACACTTCTTATCAGTATAAATACCATAAACTGCTCCTGACAGTGGATTCTGTGTATTGACATCTTTCTTCATAAGTTCAATGCGTGTCATATTCAGCCACTGTACACTGAAGCTTACCGGCGCTGCTGTTTCGCTTTCAAATACACCGATATCCTGCTTGGAATCTCCGGTTGTCAACACCAGTGTTCTCCATGTCTTTCCGACAGAACCATATAAGTTGCCGGAAGCATAACTGCCTGTCAGTAATAAATCTGCGGACAGATAGAATGTATCTCCACCATAAATCTGGATTTTTCCATTTGTAACACTTGTTCCTTTGGAAAGATTATGTGCTGTCACATTTTCTGGTACACTCAGTGTCACATAGTTTCTGTGATCTCCAGACAGTGTGATATTTGGTGTTTTCTGGATGTTTCCATCCCGTACTGCATTCAGCTTTGTGCTTGAAAGGCTCAGTTCACCTTTTGGCGGTTCTTCCTGTCCAAACAGATAATTGATATATGCGATAACCCCTGCATTTACAAGGTCATTATAATTACACCCTGTAAATCCGGCTTCTCCTGCATAAGCATAGCTGGCTGCAATGTGTGTATACACATACTTTTCATCTTCCGTTTTTCCAGACAGATAACTTCCTGTCAGATCTCCTGCCCCGCCATAACCATAATAAAGGACTTTCTGCAGATTTTTATTGCTGTCCAGTACCTGTGCTACATAACTTCCACTCGGTGGGGATGCTTTCTGGGACTGAAGGCAGTATGCAATTTTTCCATTGACTGTAAACAGGCAAGTAAGATAATTTCCAATATAACTTGGATAATAAATAGTTCTCCCCTTTGTCAATGTAACTGTGGAACCGCTGCTTGTAGCTCTTTCAGCCGCAGACAATACCATCACATTTCCCTCTTCGATGTCCTCTTTCAGTTCTTTGATTGCCTGTGCAGATGCATCTTCTTCGGATGTTTCAATTTCTACATCTGTGTAGTTCTGCACAGGCGAATCCGAATCATCTTCAGATTCTGTATCTGACTTCTGTTTCTCTCCACCATTTTCTTCGGAATGTGCCTGTCCTTCGGTATCCGTCAGAGTCACTTTACGGGTGATGGTATAGCTGTCACTCTTATCTTTTGGAACGACCATATAAGTGGCAATATATGTTCCTGCTTTGTCTGAATGATACTCTCCACCATTCTCATCTTTGATACTTACAAGCGTAACATCTTCTTTTTCTGCATCATAATGGATTCCTTCCATACTGGTTTCCACTGCAAATGTATCATCTGAAACTGCTTTTGTGATATCATCTGCTGTAACTGATGTATCTTTCTGGCTTGTTACCGCCTGTTCAGATGCCTGTACTTCCGTCTGCTGTTCCGAGCCTGTCTGTTCGGCCGCAAACGCATTCGCACTGCTCAAGGTACTGATGCCCATCAGGACAGCCAGTCCAAAAGCAGCAATTCTGGTCTTTAATTTTCTAACCTTCATGTGCTTTTCCTTCCTATTATAAATAGATTTTTTCAGTAAAATACCGCAGAAGATGTTTCCTCTGCGGTACGTTTTATCTTGCATATCGATTTTTTTCTTTTTTTACTTCCTGTCTGGTACGTTTTACCGCTTCCATGACAGACTCCGTTGGAATCTGGTTATCCTTACATCCTTCCAGAATTCCATCCAGATAAAATTTCGATGGCTTTGCCGGAACATCTTTGTGCGGAGCGTTCATCATATATACAAACACTTCTTTCTCCACACCATCCTGATTTTTTACCCGAATCGATTCTTTCCCATAAAAACTTGGGAATCCTTCATAAAAATCCAGACTCTTCTCACACGCTTCTGTGATTTTCCATAAGACTCCTTCGACATAGCTTCCTTTTTCCGGCAGAACCGTTGCTACCCCATTGCCCGGAGCCCTTCCCCGAAATGCCAGCCGATAATTTTCAAGCCGGACGTTTTCCACAACTTCCGCAGCCGGACACCTGTACTTCATCTGCTCCAGATTCATGTTGCTGCCATAAGCGAAGTAATATCTATCTTTCATTTTTTCTCACCTCTATCTGACTCCTTCTGTCCTTTGATTTTTCTTCAGACACTCATACGTGCTTTTATCATATCTCCACGCAAGATCACCATCCAGATTTGCCAGCAGATGTTTTCGAACATTTTTATATTCGTCTCCAATTAACCCAAGTCTCAATAAAAATGTACGAAATGTAAATGCCGGGTTTTCTGATATCAGTGTCTTTTTCATCTGTGTCGATCTCTGATTGATTGCCTGTGCGGAAATGGCTAATGCCAGTGTAATATTTGCTCTCACCTTTCCTGCATGTAGTGTGCTTTCAAAACAACGCCATTCCAAAGTTCCCTTGGAAAACACAGCATGAAGATTCAGAGCATAATAACGGGTATGATCATAATGGGTATGACTTCCATCCCTGCCTCCATACCAGACATTTCTTACTCGGTCCATTGTGATTGATTTATTTGGTATTTTTCGGATTTTCTCCAATACCTCCGGTCGCACCCTCTGACAATAACTATTTGCTCTTCTCTCCTGCACTTTCAGTGCTTTGAACAGGATATCTTCCTTTGCATACATAATTGTCAGTGCATTTTTCAGACTCTGCGGTGTATGATTCGATGCATCTACATGAACATGCTGACCACAGGACTCATTTACAAAACCTCCATGCTGTCGCAGACATCGTACTACTTCCTGTAACTTTCCCATTTCATCATAGGATAATTTCGGTGATACCATTTCTGTTGAATATTCTCCACCTGCGTCTACAATTCGACCGTATACTTTCCGTTGTGTATAAATGCTCCCATCAGACATAAATTTCCACTTTTTTCCTTCCAGATCTATCACTGACCAGACTCCATAAGTAGTGCCGTCATAATATGCTTCTGTTCCAAACATTTCAGCAACAACTTCTGCAGCACGTTGTCTGGTAATCCCTGTCATTTCGATTTCTGTGCCAAAGTATTGGTCTTTTATTCCGATCATGCCTAATGGATTCCTTTCTCAGACACTTTCTGTGTGTTAAGTTCGGAGTCTGCCTTTTGTAACAATCTGCCAATTGCCTCGATAACATTGACAGTTACTCCGTTTCCAGCCTGTTTATAAAGCTGTGCGTCAGAAGTGCTGTCTATGATCTTATCAATCTGCCAGTCGTAATAACCCTGCAGTCGCAGACATTCCCTCGGAACTAACCTTCTTATTCTGCCGTGATACAAGATGCCATGACGATCGGTTGCAGTAATTGTAAACATCGGTTCTTCGGGTTCTTTCATACGTCTGCCGTTCTGACGAACATTCTCTTTTGCTGGTGTTAAGACTGCTCTTGCTCCATCCTCTGCTAATACACCAGAACATTCTCCTTTGTATTTGTGGACACCGCATTGTCTGGTATTCAGGCTTCTGCATTCTTCCGTTACCACCGGCGGAGGTGAAAGATCGACAAAGTGCAGCGTTCCCTGTTGAACACCTGTTGTCAGGGTATGTGCGATCTGGTGTCCGACTCTTCCTCTCCTGCTGTTGAGATTCGCATAACCCAGATCGATGCTGTCCCCTTCTCTTGCAAGTTTGTAGCCGAGCTTTGTATTCTCTTTGATTGGAACACCTACATCATATAATCCTGTCTTGCCGCCCATTCCACCTGCCTGTGATGTCAGGGTACAGCTTAGTCCTTTGGGACTGTAGACTCTTTTCCCCTGACTTCCTGCCCGGACTTGAACAAGAGCTGCTCCATTTGTTTCTGGTTCAGGTAATACTTTTCCGGCACATCGGAAATCAAAATATCCGACAATATACACCCGTTTCCTTGCTTGGGGGACTCCGAAATCCTTGCTGTTAAGCACTTTCCATTCGACATGGTACCCCAGTTGCGAAAGCGTACTGAGGATGGTGCAAAATGTCCGCCCCTTGTCATGCGAAAGCAGACCGGGAACATTTTCAAGGATAAAATACTGGGGTCTTTTAGCTTTAAGAAGCCGGGCAATCTCGAAAAAGAGGGTTCCTCTTGCATCTGCAAATCCTTCTCGCTTTCCGGCGATAGAGAATGCCTGGCAAGGAAATCCTGCACAGAGTAAATCAAAATCTGGCATTCGTTCTGGTTCGATTGTTCTTGCGTCATTACAATACCACTCCCCTTCCGTATCAAACAGCAATTGGTAGTTCTTATCCGCATAAGTATCCACCTCGCAATGTCCGACACAGACAAAGTTTCCTGCCCGTCTTAAGCCTTCACGAAATCCCCCGATTCCGCTAAAGAGATCAAAAAATTGAATGGTTGCGGCTATCAACCTCCTTTTTGCTGATAAAAACAGGCGGCATGATCTCTCATACCGCCCTTCGTTATTCTGTATCAATTGGTTACCATTCTGTTGGTTCTTCTGCTTTAGATTCTTCCGGATCAGTCTCTCCTTCTGGTTCAGTTTCCTCTTCCGGTTCACTTTCCCCTTCTGGTTTGTTTTCCTCTTTCGGTTCACTTTCTCCATCCGGTTCGGCTTCCTCTTCTGGTTCACTTTCCCTTTCCGGCTCAGTTCTTTCTTCCGGTTGAGTTTCTTCTGTTCCCAATTCTCCAGTTGTCTGTTCGGATTCTTCAGGCTGCTCTTTGCTTTGCCATTCGACCTCTACCTTTTCCAGTGCTTCTTCTATAATCTGAATTAAGAAGTCTTTCTGTTTCATGTGTTTCTTTCCGATGACTACTTTTAATCTCTGGAATAATTCCTCTGATACCTGTACTGCTACTGTTCTTACTGCTCCCATGCTTATTTCTCCTTTTCCTTCCACTCTGTTGAAATGTTCTTCAATGACCTGTTGTAAAAATTTTTGTGTGCTGCTTTCTGTGAGTTCAATCTCTTCTCTTACTTTCTCATGTAAGTCCATCGGGATCTTTCCGCAGATATTTTTCATCTCTGCCATAACCTTTCTCCTTTCACTTTTGCTACACACAACATACTCCAAAGCCGCATGGAAAGCTATTCACAATACCCACCAAAGATATCGATGCATTTCTTGCCTTACCCCTAGCAGATCCAACAATGTATGTATCGTGCAATCATAGGCCTCACCCCCTTTACAAATTTTCCATTTGAGATAGAAAATCCATCATCTGATCTGGTATTTCTTCCGATGATAGTTTCGTTGTCGATTGTTCCGTAGTGCCACATATTCCTAATTCCCGAACACTTTCTTTTATCGTCTTTTGAATGACTTCTTCCATCCATTTCCGATCCTCTTTTTCCAGAATTGCCTGAACCAGATACTGGCTTTTCTGCCCTTCTGGAACACTTTGAAATTTCTCCCATGCCCTCTGGTGTTCTGGATTTTTCAGGTTCGGGCGGAACGAATATACCGGGCGTGTCATCTCGTCCACATCTGCTCTACAATCCGTTCATACCCTGTTGCGTTGGCATGGACGTCCTCTATAAAAACGGGGCGGCAAATCGCGTCCTGTGCGGTCACGTGGCGTTTTAAAATTGCGGAGCCTCCCCCCATAAATACGGTGGGTACTGCCCGGAGATCAAACCCGGATTCTGTCACCGCAGACAGTATTCTTTCTATATATTTCCGTCCGTTTTCCTGTATGATCCGTCTGGCCTCCTCTGCCATACTGCAAGATTCCCTCCGAAGCACACGCTCAATTTGAGTTTCTGTCACAGACAGTCCGGTATTTCTACGCACTTGTTCTGCTGTCTCATCAATACATCGGATTACTCCAAGTTCCAGACTTCTGCACGTTGCTGCATTCGGAACAGCATTGTCCAGCCTCATAAGGTCAACGGTCCAGCCACCAATATCAACAAGCAGAACAGACGGTTCATTCTTCAGATACTCTGGATGCAGAGCAAGCGCAGAGTATCCCTGTGGGAACAGTTTCACATCTTTTATTGTTATCTCATATAACTCACTTTCATATAAAAATCGCACTGGCTGCTCTTTCCGCAACAGATACTCCCTGAATCCCTGTTTCTCTCTTCCAAAACTTGAAAGCGGAAGTCCAACAGCCAGAATTACCTCTGTCTTTCGTTCCGCTTTCCGATGCTTGATTTCTTCTGCAATGGCTGCCAACGTCAGCAGATAATAATTATCATTGGACGTTTTATTTTTTACCAGCGTCTGTCTTCCCGTACCGCAGACATAATACTTTCCTTGATATTGCAGAACATTCTGCATGGTATACGGCTCGTAATCATACCCAATAATTCCACTTGGGAAAGACACTTGTCTTGTTTTAATGGCATAATAGCCATGATCAATTCCTATGATTATCGCAATCACATCCTTTCATTTTTTCTGTTTAACGTAAGGTCAAAAATGTTGTCACTGCTGCAACGGATCGTTGCAAAAGTGCCATTCGTGAACACTTTTCTATGTTCCAGCGTCCCAAAACCTGCGGAAAATCTGGTTTTTTTATACCACTATCGCCAGAGGAACACTACTGTTCCTTCCCAGCCGGTTATAAAAGATCCCTCTCCCGGCGGCGGTCCAGCCTGTCCGGGGGAGGGATATATCGCAAGTTTCCTTTTTGAACAATTGCCTGTCTTTTTATTTTTATGAGATGTTTTTCCTGCTTTTGTAAAATGGGAAGATACTCCGGTTCTGTCAAAAACTTCCGTATATAATTGCCCTTTTTTCCCAGCTTGTTATCATTTTTCAGCAGTTCTATTTCTACCATGTAATGGGTATCTGGATGAAATCTCTTCTCACACAAAATGCTGTCCCCTTTTATATAATCAGATTTAGCCGATTCTCTTGCTGCCGCCAAGAGTTCATAAATACTTACTTCCACCTCTTATCACCTCCCAAAAGACCAGAAAAAAGCAGACCTCTTAATCGAAGTCTGCTCCTGTCGGATATGGTAATCCTCTTTCTTCATATTTTTTATCGATATAATTTCGAATCCATTCCCTGTATTCTTCCGTTAATGCCAGTTCCTGAAATTCTAACAACCACTTTTCCCCTTTTGCTTCGTCATCAAGCCATCGATCTTCTATGCACTCCGGCTCATCTAACATTTTCATCATCGCTTCAAATGGCTCTTTTACATCATCACCAAATTCTTTCCATAAGGCGATTCCATAGTTCTCCAGTTCAAAAAATTCTGTCAGATATGTCAATCGTTCCATATCCCCCAATGTCATTCTTTTTTCACCTGACAATAATGCTCGATCTCTTTTGCCACATAGATTTAAAAATTTTCTCTTTTCCATCTCCACATCCATTATACTTTTACCTCTTCCTGTTAAAAATAATTCCTTATTACGAAACATTATAAAATTTAAATTCTTTAGAATCAATATATATATTTCTGTATTACGAATCTTTTTATTTTATAAGGGGAGTTCATCATTATGCAAAAGATTAGACCAGATATGGATATTGGTAAAAATATCCAAGCAATTCGATATAAAAACAATATGACTCAAGACCAAGTAGTTGCAAAATTAAATCTTATGGGTATCTCCATCACCAAAAGTACCTATGCCAAACTGGAAACAAATCGCATGAACATTAAGGCATCTGAATTAGTTGCACTTGCAAAACTCTTTCATACCGATATCAATGCTTTCTTTTCCGGCTTGCTATAGTTCGACATTCCCCGACTCCCTGTGTATATAATAGCATATTAAAAATAAGAACCAGTCTATATTCTTATCGGATATAAACCAGTTCTTTTTTCTTATCAAATAATATAAAAGTGACAGGGAATTCAGATTCTTATCTTCTGTCACTCATGTAATTATTATTCTATTTTAAATTTAATGAATTTACCCATTCTTGAATTTCTTTTTCAATGTTATTTTCTATATAAACGTCATACACATTTTTCCACATTATCTGTGTATACTGTTATTTTCAACCCCATAATTATAACTTGGTACACGCTATACACTACTATAAACTGTACTCCATTTTAGGAAATCCTAAAATGATCTCATCATAAGCTTCTACGTTTGCATCTTTATCTGCGATGGCTGGACGAATTGTCTTATCACTCATTTCTACACTGCTTCGTGATTTTTTATCCATCCAGTTTAAATCTGCGGTTGTATATGGAATTTCAGGTTTGATCTCGTAGATGTCAGCTCCTGCTGCCTCTGCGATCTTATTGGCTACTTTCTCTGTGACTTTGCTTGCACTAAAATATGCGACTAATTTCTTACTCAAAAGTATCAACTCCTTTTTTGAATTTTGTTTGCTCTATACAAAAAATGTGTAAGATATGTTTTTGATATCTTACACATTGATTATAAGCTTTTCTTCTTAATTATGTCTAATACTCATATTGTATCTTTTATTATGCCTTAAAGGCATTTATCTCTTCAATGAATTTATGAACAGCATAAGAATGAGGAATGTTCCTTCTCCATGCGATCACAGTGTTTGCCGTGATCTCTGGATATAGTCTTTTCTGGATCAGGAGATCTTCTCTCCAGTACTGAATCGCAGCTTCAATTGATACTGGATATCCAAGGCCATTTAATGCCATGATCCCTGCATTTGTGCTAAAATTGCTTGTAAATACGATCTTTATCTTGTTAAAATCTGCTCCTAACCAGTTCGCGAGCTCACTTTGTACTCCTAATCGTTCTGGAACGATCAATGGCAGTTTCAAAAGATCATCTTTTGTAATATATTCTTTTTTCGCAAGCGGATCATCTGGTTTCATACTGATAACCCAGTGGTCACTTTCTCTGATCCTGATATAATCAAGGTTCTCTGTGCTGACAGGTTCCATAAAAGCTCCAATATCGACAAGTCCTTTATTCATCATTTCCTGCACAACATCTGCAGTTGCCGTGTGGAGTGCGATCTGGATTCTTGGATATTTTTCCTGAAATATCTTGCAGATCTTTGCGATATGATCGACTGCGTTGAATTCACCACAACCGATCGTAATCGTACCTTCGATCACCTCTTCATTTCCTTTAAATTCCTCGATGATCTTATTTTCAAGGTCGATGATCTCCAGAGCACGACGTTTTAGCAATAATCCTTCTTCGGTCAATGTGATCTTGTGCCCTCCACGATCTAATAATTTCGCTCCTAATTCTTCTTCTAGTGCTGCTAATTGTCTGGAAAGTGTTGGCTGTGTGATATGTAATTGTTTGGAAGCTTTGGTAAAGCTTTGTTCTCTCGCTACGGTTAAAAAATAATGTAGTACTCTTAAATCCATTGCTGTTTATCCTTTGATACTGTCCTTTTTATCTTATCAATCTTTGAATCCTGTCCCTGTTATATCTCTGCATCATCACAAAGATCAGATCAAATCCAACAGAAATAACGGATGTGATCACAAATACCCCAAATGCTCCAAACCATTTTGAGGCAATGATCGGCAGAAAGCTAAATCCTATGATCAACTCATGCCCGACTTCTGACTGACACATTGTCTGGGCAATCTCATGCCAGCTATGTTCTTTAGGTGAGAAATCTTGTGGACGATACGTTGGCATTTTATTTTTCCATCTTTTTATTTTAATCTTTTTATAGAATGCCTTTTCCCATGAATGCAATTGATACCATTGCTTGGTGTAATCGGCTTTATTTTTCATAAGGATCATAACAAGCCATCCGATCAGCAGACGCATCCCAAAATGATATGTGATCGTTCCAAATGTGATCGCCAGCGTAAGGAAAATGCTACTGTTGTTATTTTGATAAATGATCATTGTAACTAATGTAACTAAAATACCTATAGCTGTTATCATTTTCATTACTTTTGGCATCGTTATCTGTTTATCCAATTTCATATCCTTTACACACACTGAAATCTTCTTTGATTCGTTTGATTTTCATTTGCTTTCTCCATTTTTATTCAAATTTTTCTTATTTTTAGTGTATGACAGGAAAGAAAACAAGTCAAGGAAAAGGATCATATCTCACATAGCGCTGCTTCACTATACTCACAATCCTTTAATTTTTCTTCTGGAAGATGACAGATCCTTCGTTCTTTATCTACCAGTCGTTTCACAAAATCTGTTGCTGCCTTGTGATCTCATCGACAGCTCCAAATGGTTCATCCATTAAAAGAATGTCTGGAGAGGCTGCTAAAGCTCTTGCTATTCCGACTCTTTACTGCTGTCCTCCGGATAGTTCAGATGGATAACGTTCTTTCATATCTTCATCTAATCCCACGATATCCATCCATTTTGATACGGCTTCTTTTGTCTTGATATTCTCTCCATAGACCAGAATATCTCCCTGATCTGGCGTGATCAATCCATTGACCATTTTCAATGTTGTTGTCTTTCCGCATCCGGAAGATCCGATCATTGTAACAAACTCGCCTTCTTGTATAGAAAGATTTAAATGATCTATAATCCCAGGATCAGATCCATCACAAGTGCTAACAACGCAATCACTGCTGTTGCATTTCCAACTCCTAAAATGGAATCAAAAAACCAAGCATGGAAATGGATGGAATCGTATAAAGAAAATTGATCACTCCTAAAGTTAATTTCGCAGATCTCTCAAATTCACTGATCAAGATTCCAACGACTCCTCCAAGGACGATCGCGATCAAGATCGCAATCAGTGAAATCTCAATATGTTCTACAAATAACTTGATAAACAAAGATTTTTCTGTGATAAATGTCGTCCACATATTTTGTAACATGATCATTCTCCTCTCTTTTTGATCGCTCCTGCCGGACATTCTTCCTTACATAATCCGCAATGAAGGCAATGTGTCTGGTTGATCTCGTATCCTCTGATGCACTGCTGTGGGCAGATCTTCTAGCTTTTCTGCGATTCCACTAAGTCTTACCATCTGATATTTCTCATTCATCGCACTGATCGTTACATGATGATCATTGAGCAATTGTTTATAAAAATCTTTCCCTCTGGCAGTACAAAAATATAATTTTTCGTCTTCTACGATCATGACATCGATAATCCGAACCTGTGGAAGCCCTTTCTCATCAACTGTAGCAAACGATACATCTTTGATCTTTCTTAATATTTCTAGACATTTCTGTGCATTCATAGTTATCTCCTTTTGTTGTAATCATTATCATTACATTTAAGGATATGGCAACGTTTTAATGTAATATTAATAGTTACATCAAAATTTCCTATGAAATAAAAAACAGCAGATTCAAACTTCGATCAGTTTTAAATCTGCTGTTTTTTTTAGATCAATTCATTTTCCAAACAATACTGGTAAATCCCATCCTCTGAAACATCTCCACAAATTTCATCTGCTACTGCTTTCAGATCGTCAGATGCATTTCCCATCGCAATTCCATTGCCAACGGCTTTTAACATTTCAATATCGTTATTTCCATCTCCGAACGCCATAGACTGGGACTTTTCTATGCCATAATATTTTAATACCTTCTCAATCCCAATCCCTTTTCCTGCATTGATCGGTATAATATCAACGGCTCGATTCCACCATGCTGTGATCTCTGCTGCTTGGACACCTTTTAGAATATCTTGATATTCTTCTTTCCTTGCACCCATTAGTACTTGATAGACTGTTTCTTTTTTTACTTCTTCAAAATCTTTAGCTACCTCAACTTCTGCATTCCCAAATGCATAATAATCGATCAGATCCTGATCTTTTCCATTGGCGGCCATACGGTCTTTCGTTGCCAGTGCAACTGGTCTTCCTATTTTGACTGCATTATTTACGATCGTTTCAATATCTTTTGATGGAATGCAATTGCGATAGAGAGTTCCTTCATGATCATAGCAATACGAACCATTGTATGTAAGAAATGCATCAAATTCAACTCCATCAAAGTGTGGAACAAGCATTGGTCCCCTTCCGGTTGCCAGACAAAGTTTGATTCCATTTGCCTGTAGTCGTTTTAATGCCTCTAATGTTTTGTCTGAAATCGTATCTTTATCCATAGCGATCAATGTGCCATCAATGTCAAAAAATATGATTTTAATATCTTTCATGTCTTTCTTTTTCCTTTTATGTTTTCTTATGATACAGCTAAATTGTTCTATTTCTGCACAATTTAAGCTAAATATCGAAATGCCTGTATGATATAAGATAAAATTCTGATCATACACTGCTTTTTGCCATCCATTGTACTTTCTGTTACATTTTTACCACTTTGATAACTTCCATCTTTGTTTACTTTCAAAGATTCATTCTTTAATCCATCAAAATCCTCTTCCAGTTGTTTTGTGATTTCTTTTCCTTGTACAACTAACATGGTTTCTGTGTCAACATAAGTACTTCTGCAGTCAAAATTATAAGATCCTACCACCGCAATATCATCATCGATCACCAGTGATTTCCCATGAGTAGAATGTTTGCCCATATATTCATATAATGAAATTCCTGTGTCTAAGATCTTTGAACGATTCTTCCGATAATCTGCAGATGCACAGATATTGTCTCCAGATGCGATTGAATTTAAGATCATAGTCGTATCTGGCACCTGCTGTTTTACCTGCGTGATTCCTTCGTACATTTCTTTGGAAAATACAGCATACGGCGTGTGAATGATAACTTGATTCTTTGCCTGTAACATCAACTGCTTCAGCGTTTCAAATACCACTGGCTCTTTTCCATAGATCGTTGTCGGATTGGTCACGAGTGTCGTCTTCTTTGTTGGAACTGTGATCTTTTGGTAATCATACTCTGGAATCTTTACTTTCTCTGCATGTGATAAGAGTCGTTTGACTGCCTTCTCTTTTTTATTCTTTGAACATGTGTTAAATTTTGTTTTACAGACTTCTAAATTCCAGACTTTTTGAAAATATCTTCTAATCTGTCCAACCGCCCCCTGGTCTTTTGATCCTTGATTTACGATCAAAATTTCTCGGTCCACACCCTTGCTTTTACCTTTGTGTGTTCCAAGAAAATAATCAAACATATTTCTGCCGCCCATCAATAAATATTTGTGATCTGCCACAATATATTTATCATGCAGGCATCCATTGATCGTCCATGGTTTTAAAAGATTTGGTGTGTTGTAAAAGCGGATTTCTACATTCGGCTCGCTGCCAACTGCTGCAAAAATATCCTTTCCAGACATATGAATCATTCCATAAAGTCCATCAACCAGAATCTTTACTTTAACACCTCGCCTGGAAGCTTTGAGTAATTCTGAAAAGATATCGTCACTGCTGTTTCCTTCTCGAATATCAAAGGTTGATAAAATAATCTCTTTCTTTGCTTTTCGTATCATATCAAGACGCAGATCCAGTGCTTCCTGATTATCACTTACGATCTTTGCTCGGTCTGATCCGTTCTTATCTGCTCTTGAATAAAATGATTCGGTGTGAATCTTGGATTTGTTAGTTTGGCTTACCGATTTCATATGTACAAATGGCACAAGCATTCCAATGATCACATACAAAATAAACAAAATCAGAACAATTCCTGCAATTTTCAATTTCTTCATTGCTATAAAATCCTATTTTAGCTTGGATAAGATCACTTCACATGCAGTGCATGCAGGACAATCACAATATTTTCCTCCAGCTGCTTTGACTTCTTTTGCATGTGCTTCTACTTCTTTTGCTTTCTCTGCTCCGAATACAGCTGCTCCCGCTTCAGATCCTGCAAATCCGATCAATCCGTCGATTGGCATGATATCTTCTTCTAACTCTGCGATATATTTCTTTGTCTCTGCTTCTTCGTTATCTGTCCCAACAGCATCAAGCCATGCGTTAGCTGCATCTTTTGCTTCCTGGCTGCAAGATGGTGCTGCAATTAATTTCTTTGTTTCTTCAATAACTTCATTTAATATCTGTTTTTCCATTTTACATAACTCCTTTTTTGTTGTATTTCTGTATTTTTATTCTAACATATCCAGTAAAGATTTTAAACTTTGGATTTCATAGTCTGGTCTTGGTTTAGGATCATCTGTCTGATCCTGTGGTCTATGAAACCAGATTGTCTTGATTCCTGCATTTTTACCTCCTTGAATATCAGAACTTAAGCTGTCTCCAATGATCACTGTATTTTCTTTTTTTAAATGTGGAATCTGTGCAAAACATTTTTCAAAATATTCAACACTTGGTTTATTATAGCCAATTTCTTCTGAAATAAAAACACCTTGCAGATATTTTTTGATTCCTGAACTTATTAATCTTCCGATCTGTACAGATAACGTTCCATTTGTTACCACATATATTCTGTATTTCTTTGATAATTGTTCTAAGACCTCTTGGGCTCCTTCGATAAAGTAATGCCCTTGTCCTAGATATATCTGATAGTTACTTGCAACTTTTTCTGGTGATACTTTGATATGAAATTCTTGAAATAAGAGCTTAAATCTGCGAATTTTTACTTCGTTCCTCGTCATTTTTCCTTGTTCTAACAATTTCCATTGAGTAAGATTGATCTTATTATAACGTCTAAGCATCTCATCTGTCACTGAAATTCTTGCATCATCTAATGCTTTCGTAAGTGCATGGGCTTCTGCTTTGTCAAAGTCCAGTAATGTGTTATCTAAATCAAATAGTAATGTATCGATCATAACGTTATCTCCTGTTTTTCGTTTATACTGAGATTATATCATTTTTTGACCAATTCTCCTATAAATGATCACTCGGCAGATATTTGGAGATAATTCTCTATATTCTTACCTCTGATAAGTTACATCTCTGACAACCTACTCCTCTGATGAATTACATCAGTATCCCTCTGATACTCTCCTCTGATAATTTGATGTAACAAAAAAGACTCCTGAAACTTTAGAGGTATTCCCTAAAGAGACTTTTACATCTCTTATGGTCGTTTCTCCAAAGTTCCAAGAGTCTTAATTTATGCTTGGACAGTTCACGTAAAATTTATGATATTTTTACGTGAGTTTGATATTACTTACTGGCTGAAAACTTTCTATTCTGTTGAGCATCAACTGGATAGTTTTTTTGCCCTAAAAGTGGATAGAAGTGTTTGCCCTGTAATATGAATTACAATGGATTTTATTTATCTTTTAAAACTGCCTGAGCTGCTGCTAAACGTGCAATTGGTACACGGAATGGTGAGCAAGATACATAGTCTAGTCCAGCTCTGTAGCAGAATTCTACAGATGATGGATCTCCACCATGTTCTCCACAGATTCCTAAGTGGATATCTGGACGAGTTGCTTTACCTTTCTTCGCTGCCATCTCGATCAGCTGTCCAACACCTTTCTGGTCTAATTTAGCGAATGGGTCAGATTCGTAAATCTTATTATCATAGTAAGAATCTAAGAACTTACCTGCATCATCACGAGAGAATCCAAATGTCATCTGAGTTAAATCATTTGTTCCGAAGGAGAAGAATTCTGCTTCTTCTGCAATCTCATCTGCTAATAATGCTGCACGAGGAATCTCGATCATAGTACCTACTTTGTACTGAATATCAGATTCATAGTAAGCTTTTACTTTCTCAGCTGTCTGTACAACAACCTGTTTTACAAATGCTAACTCTTTCTTCTCTCCTACTAATGGAATCATAATCTCAGGAACGATGTCATATCCCTTTTCCTGTTTTACTTCGATCGCTGCTTCCATTACAGCTCTTGTCTGCATCTTGGCAATCTCTGGATAAGTAACTGCCAGACGGCATCCACGATGTCCCATCATAGGGTTGAATTCATGAAGAGCAGCACGTCTCATATTGATCTCTTCTACTGTAACTCCCATATCTTTGGCAAGAGCTGTGATCTCTTCCATTGTGTTTGGAAGGAACTCATGAAGAGGTGGATCTAAGAAACGGATTGTGACCGGTCTTCCTTCCATAACCTCGTATAAGTCTTTAAAGTCTTTCTTCTGATAAGGAATTAACTGATTTAATGCGATTTCTCTTGCTTCTTTTGTTGTAGAGAGGATCATACGACGAATCTTTGGAATTCTCTCTGCATCAAAGAACATATGCTCTGTACGGCAAAGTCCAATACCCTGTGCTCCGAATTTGACTGCATTCAATGCATCGGCAGGTGTATCTGCATTTGTTCTTACCTGTAATGTACGGATCTCATCGGCCCATGTCATGATACGATCGAAGTTACCACTGATACTTGCAGGTACTGTACGGATCTCTCCAAGATAAATCTTACCTGTAGATCCGTCTAAGGAAATGTAATCTCCTTCTTTAACTGTCTTTCCACCTAATGTGAAAGATTTACCATCTTCAGCAAATTTGATATCTCCACATCCTGCAACACACGCTGTTCCCATACCACGTGCTACAACGGCTGCATGAGATGTCATACCACCACGAGCTGTTAAGATACCTTCTGCTGCATGCATTCCTTCGATATCTTCTGGTGATGTCTCTAAACGAACTAAGATAACCTTTAATCCTGCTTCATGATGCAGTTTTGCCATCTCAGCATCAAAATATACTTTACCAGCTGCTGCTCCAGGAGATGCTGGAAGTGCTTCTCCGATTGGAAGAGCTGCCTTCAGTGCTGCTTCATCAAAGTTTGGATGCAATAACTGATCTAATGCTTTCGCATCGATTCTTGAAACTGCTTCTTCTTTTGTGATCTTTCCTTCATCTACTAATTCGCAGGCGATACGAAGTGCGGCTGGTGCTGTTCTCTTACCATTTCTTGTCTGTAAGAAGTACAGTTTTCCTTCCTGGATCGTAAATTCCATATCCTGCATATCACGATAATGTTCTTCCAATGTATGAGCAATGCTCATAAACTGTTCATAGCATTCTGGTAAGTCTTCTGCCAGTTTTGTGATTGGCTGTGGTGTACGAACACCAGCTACTACGTCTTCACCCTGTGCATTGATCAGGTATTCACCATAGATCTGTTTCTCACCTGTAGATGGGTTTCTTGTAAATGCTACACCTGTTCCTGATGTATCTCCCATATTACCGAATACCATTGTCTGAACGTTAACGGCTGTTCCCCAGTCTCCTGGAATGTCGTTCATTCGGCGATAGTAAATGGCACGTGGGTTGTCCCAAGAGCGGAATACCGCTTTGATCGCTTCAAATAACTGGTCTTTTGGATCCTGAGGGAATTCTTCATTCAGTGCTTTACGATAGATACCTTTGTATCTCTTGATCACTTCCTTCAGATCATCAGCATCTAAGTCTGTATCAAACTTCACACCTTTTTCTGCTTTGATGTCATCTAAGACATCTTCGAATTTTGCTTTATCCACTTCTTTTACAACGTCTGAGAACATCTGGATAAAACGACGATAAGAATCATATGCAAAACGAGGATTTCCTGTCTTCTTGGCAAATCCTTCGACAGCTTCATCATTCAGTCCTAAGTTAAGAATTGTATCCATCATACCCGGCATGGATACTCTTGCTCCGGATCTTACTGATACTAATAGAGGATCTTCAAGGTCTCCGAACTTCTTTCCCTGAATCTCTTCTAAGTCTTTCATTGCTTCGATCACCTGTGATGCTACTTCATCACTGATCTTTCCACCGCAGTCATAATAATTTGTGCACGCTTCTGTTGTAACTGTGAATCCCTGAGGAATTGGTAAATTAAGTCCTGTCATCTCTGCTAAGTTTGCACCTTTTCCTCCAAGAAGGTTACGCATTTCGGCATTTCCTTCACTAAATTTGTAGACCCATTTTGTTGCCATGTCAATACCTCCTAAAATTAATTATGTCACATTCATATGTCATTGAACTTATTGTACCACAAATTTCAGATTTTGCAAAACTTTTTTGTGTATTTTACATAATTTTTTTCATTTTTCTCGTTTTTTCATTATAAAAACTGCACATTTACATGATTTTCGATACAATTTGCACTGTTATTTTTGTTTTATTTTAACGATTTTTGTGTTTTATTTTTTGTATACAATATATAAAAAATCCCAGAGTCTTTTCACTGAAAAGATCCTAGGATTTCATTTTTATATCAAAGTTATTCAGTTTTTTAAGAATGTTTTCTTTTTATAGTCTGGTTTTTGCTGCTTCTTTTTTTCTTTATCCAAAATTTCTAATTATTTATTCTTTAAACAGATTCTCTCCATCCTGTTTGATCACATCTTGATACCAATAAAAACTATCTTTCTTATATCGATCTAATGTAGCGCCCTCTTCTTCTTCGCGATCTACATACACAAATCCATATCGTTTTTGATATCCATTCAGCCAGCTTAACAAATCCGTAAAAGACCATGTACAATATGCAAGCACTTCACAGCCTTCCTCGATGGCTTTTCCTAATTCTTTTAAATGTTCTCTTAGATAATCAATTCGATATTCATCATGAATCTTATGATCTTCCGTCTTCTTATCAAATGCTCCAAGTCCATTTTCCGAAATGATGATTGGCAGATCATAACGACTTGTGATCTCACGACAACAATAGCGAAGCCCAACTGGATCAATACTCCAATCCCAGTCTGTTGTCATCAAATATGGATTGCCTGGATTTTTATAAATTCCAGGAACTCCAAGTACCTGCGCAGAACCTTTCACTCCTGTTGTATTCATTGTACCATATGGTGTTACTCCATCCATCGGATTATACTCGCATACACAACTTTGATAATAATTAACTCCCATAAAATCAATCTCTGCCGCTGCTGCCTTTAAAATTTTCTGATCGTCTTTTGTGACAACTGGTGCAAATCCTTTTTTTCTTAAATAATTCATGGCTGCTTTGGGATATCTTCCATATGCATAAACATCCATCCACCAGAAATTCTTCAGTTCATCATAATCATGTTTTGACATAACATTTTCAGGTTTACAATCAAGTGCATAAGATGGTGTATAAGCAAAGCTTGCACCAATCTTTCCTGTTCCGCCCATCTCGCGATATGCCAAAACAGCCTTTGCATGTGCCATAAAGACGTGATGGTTCACTTGATAAAATGTTTTCTGATCGTCAAACTTTCCTGGAGGATGCTGTGCTGTCAGCCATCCAAGTGATGTAAAAATATTTTGTTCATTAAATGTAATCCAGTATTTTACCTTACTTCCATATGCCTTAAATAAAGTCTTAGCATAATTTACATAATCCTCAATGATCTCCTCAGATTCCCATCCTCCATAGAGATCCACTAATGCCTGAGGAAAATCCCAATGGTAGATTGTCACCATTGGTTCAATCCCATATTTTAAACATTCATCAATAATATTTTCATAAAACTCAATTCCTTTGGGATTGACCTCTCCTCTTCCTTCCGGATAGATTCTTGCCCATGAAACAGAAAAACGATAAGTTTTTAATCCCATTCCCGCCATCAACGCGATATCTTCTTTGTAGCGATGATAATTTCTTCTTTATTCTCTAGATGATATGTCTTATCTACCAGAGACTGATCAATATTTTCACCTTTTCTTTTTTTAAATCCAATTCCTGGACCTGTCATGATCAATTCCCTTCCTTGTGAATCTACACTGACAACAGCATTTGTATTCAGAACTCTGATTATTTTCACGTTCATCCTCTCCTCTAATTTTATCTAAGTTTTTCATCATTTTTTGTATCATAGGGGATTCCATCGGAATTTCCTATAACATAAAAAAGACTGCTTAAGACATACTTCTCTTCCTATGTCATAAACAGTCTTGCTTACCATTACGTAATAACAAACTTACTGTCATTATAATATCAAGTAACTTTTTATTTGTCCATTGTTTTTTCTATTTTCGTCATTTATTCCAATTTCACAAACTTTTTTTGTGCATTATGACGAATCTATGAATTTTTGTGTATTTTTCATAATTTTTATATTTTATTTTTTGTATACAATACACAGAGCCATTATTCCTATTGCATCTTTCCGTTCGCTTGTTGATCATTATGCAATTTCCATAACAACAAAAAAGAACATTCCACAAAATATCTCATTTATGAAATGTTCTTTTTTATTTTTAATTCTAATCCGCAATCTTATCGATCGCATTTGTCACAGCATCTATGTTTTTGTGACCATCTAACATCTTTTGTTTATAATCTGGTTCTTCCTGCTTCTCTTCTTTCACACTGATCTCCCAGAATGGTCCCCCTGCATTAGCACCTTCTTTGCCTTGTCGGATTACTTTCTTAAGCGACCACGTCTCAGCTGTTCTGGCTCTGCTTCCTACATCAGCAATCTTTACTTTATCTTTGCCGACCATTCTTGTTAATACAACAAAATGTCCATTCTTTGTGAAATCTCCAGGCCCCATCAGTGCCACGACTGGATGTCCTGCTCTTAATGCTTTCTCTACAGCATCTTTATCCATTCCGAGACCTTTACACTGCATTCCGTATAATTTGGATAATCCTGGAACTACGCTGTGAGAACATCCCTGTCCTGTGTAATACCATCCATGTTTATATGCCTGTTTGCACATCTTTGGAACATCAGCTTTCTTTCCAGTTAAAGAACTGTAGCATACAGCAACTGCGGTTGGTCCGCATCCTGCTGCCTGAATCGTACTTCCGCCGATCTTCTTCCCCGGATAATCTGCCTGATTATAATAAACAACTTTTAATTGCTTGTTCTCTGTCTGCTCTGCAGCCATAACCCCTGCTGTCTGTGTCATCATCATTGCTGCGATTCCCATCGTTGCGATCACTCTGCCAGTCATCTTGTTCAATCTCATAGTACCCTCCAGATAACTTCTGCTTTTGACATAATACATCAGTTATTGATTATAACAGAGGGATATTTGTTAATCAAGTGTTTCAGATGTTAATTTTTTATTAAATATTCTTTATATTTTTATTTGTCTTTAAAAAACTATACGAAAAACTTTCTCTTTTCTAATTAGTCCTATCTCTTTTTTCCTGCTTTCTCCTCCTCGATGATCTTCTGAAATTCTTTCACATCCTTAGCGATCTCACCGCTTAATAACAGCATACAGATCAAGTTTGGAATTGCCATCAACGCATTAGCAATATCTGAGAAATTCCATACAAGTTCTAGTGTCTGCGTTGCTCCCACATATGCTACCAGTGAAAATATAATTCGATAGATCATATTAAATTTATGAGTTCCCATCAAATACTCAAATGCTTTTTCTCCATGATACTCCCATCCAAGGATCGTTGAAAATGCAAATAATACAATTCCGATCGTTACTAAATATGCTCCAACCTTTCCAAGAACTGTTGAAAATGCTGCAATTGTTAATGCTGATCCTATGTACATCTCACCTGTAGCCGGATCGATCTGTCCAAGCATTCCAGAACTTGCGATCGCAAGACCTGTGATCGTACAGACAACGATCGTATCCCAGAAAGTTCCTGTCATATTAATATATGCCTGACGGACTGGATGATCTGTTGTCGCTGCTGCCGCTGTGATCGCTGCAGATCCCATTCCTGCCTCATTTGAAAAACATCCTCTGGCAACTCCATAACGTGCTGCATTCATCATAGATGCTACGATATTTCCACAAAGAGCACCGCCAACTGCTTTGACACTGAATGCCATATGGAAGATCATGGAAAGTCCTGTTGGAAGATTGCTGATGTTTCCTAAGATCACGATAATTCCTGCGATGATATAGAAAATTGCCATTACAGGGACTACGATAGATGATACTTTGGATATCGATTTGATTCCTCCGATAATGATCATTAAAGCTAATACTGTGATCACAGCTCCCACAACCCCTTGTGAGATACCAAATGTCTCATGAACTGCTGTAGAGATTGAGTTTCCCTGCGTCATATTTCCGATTCCAAACGATGCGATCACTGCAAATAATGCAAAAAGCCATCCAAGTACTGCTCCTAGTTTTTTATTTTTGATCGCTTTCTTCATTGTGTACATTGGACCACCAGACATTTTGCCTCGCTCATTGACTTCTCTGTATTTGATCGCTAACATACATTCTGAAAACTTAGAAGATAATCCAAAACAAGCTGAAATCCACATCCAGACCAATGCTCCTGCACCGCCGGAAACCATCGCTGTTGCTACTCCTACGATATTTCCAGTACCAATCGTTGCCGCCAAAGCTGTTGTTAATGCCGAAAATGGAGATACATCTCCTTTCCCTCTGCTTTTTGTTCTGGATTCCTTGCTTAATGTCTTTTTAATTGCCCAAGGAAGATTTCTCCAAGTCAAAAAGTTACAGCGAATCGTCAAAAGGATTCCTGTTCCTACAAGAAGAACTAGCATCACTGGTCCCCATACGAAAGCATCTACATCAGATATGATCTTACTTAACATATTTATCGCTCCTCTCTGATCTGTTTTTTTATTTTAAATGCAAAAAGGAGCAACGAAAATTCGTTGCTCCTTCAACTTATGAATTCAGTATACGCATATATGACGATTCTGTCAATATTTTATTCTAAGGTCATACCAATGCTCTTCCGATCATCTCACCTTGTTTGATCTTTGTCTCACACTGATTCTTTGTGCGTTCTAATAATTCTTCTCTAATCTCCACTCTATCCTTCTCGAATAATAAAATGATCGTTGATCCACCAAACTGGAAATATCCTTTTTCAATCCCACGTTTCATAGATCCTGCACCATCGTGATTGACAATCTTTCCTACCATCAATGCGCCGACTTCCATCTGGAGTGCATCCCCAAAATGCTTTGTCTTCATCATTGTGTATTCTCTGGTATTCTCTTTATATATCTTTACATGATCATTAGCAATTGGATTGACCGTATGATAAACTCCTTCTATCCTGTGATTCTCGCTCTTGATCCCATCATCGAAATAACAGTATCTGTGGTAATCATCAACCGTTAAACGCAAGATCACTGCATATCCATCTTGAAAATGTCTTGCGATCTTTCGATTTCTGATCAATGAATCCAAAGTGTATCTTGTATTCTTTACAACAAATGATGTATTTTCTTCAATCGGATAAACACTCACTTTACAGTCACATGGACTTCCTAAGATATTTTTGTCTTCCGGAAATGGACGTTTTCCTTCTTTGATCTTTCTTGAGAAAAATTCATTGTATGACTTATAATTCTTTTCCTCATATTCACTCATATCAATGTGATTATTCTTAATAAATCCCTTGATCAGACATTTAGAAATGGGAGAACTTAAGAAAGCTCCCCCTAATTTGGATACCCAAGGTCTGGTCAATATCTTTAAACTATATCGTCCTGCCATAGTTGTATACATCCAGTTTAACAGACGATCCTGCCCATTCTCTTCTTCATAAATATTCCCATCTCTATCGGCATATCTCATCTACAATTCTCCTATCATCTTACAGTAAGAACATCTTTACTGCGATCAATGCTCCAATAACAACAAATGCAAGCATACATTTCTTATCTGGTTTAAAGACTTTAAAATCAAATACAAATAAGAAGGCAATCACTGCTAACATTGCAACATATATGTATGGAAATTCTTCTGGAAAGAATCTTCGAAGCTGATATACGATCGGAATGATCAGTGCAACCGATGTAATTGGCAGTCCCTGATAATGTTTTCTTCTGGAACTGCTGTGTGCCTGACGCTGTTCTTCTGTAACATTAAAATATGCCAGACGAATAACTCCGCCTAAAACATAACACATATAAATGATCCTTGCATACCATTGGTCCATTCCAAGGCAGTAACCGATCACAACCGGATACACTCCAAAACAGACAAGATCACATAAAGAATCAATCTCGATTCCAAACTTCTTGGCGTCTTCGCTTCTCTTAATCATTTTTGCGATCGTTCCATCATACATATCTGTTAATCCTGAGATCATCAAACATAAAATTGCGATCTTAAAGTTTCCATTGAATGCCTGTGACATTCCAAATACTGCACTGACAACTCCTAAATATGTCAGTATTACAGATGCATTATAAAATCCTATCATACCTTTTTCCCTCTATTCTTTACGCTTTATCGTAACATGTGCGACTCCTGTCATCACTGCACTGATCAATACCAGTGCATAATAACTAATTCCTCGGCTTAACAGCATTGCCGGATATAATAATCCGCCAACAAAAATCTTCTTAAAGATATTTAAAAATAAGCCTTCACTGATTCCCATTCCGCCTGGCAACGGAAGCATGTCCACAGAAATTGAAATAACACTCTGTAGAGCAACTACATCAATAAATCCTAATGCAGAAAGTCCCATTGCTCTGTATACAAGATACGTAATTGAAAAATGGATCAGTCTCTGAATCAATGTGACAACGAACATCCGAAAAATAAAGATCCGATGTCCTTGAATGATTGCTGCTGCTTTATGATACTCGATCATAGAATTCTGAAGTTTTTCAAGACGTTCTTCTTTTTTCTTTAAAATATGGAACTTTTCTAATTTCTGAAACAGCCACAGCACGATTTTGGATGCTAACGTTGGCTCAAATACAAGAATCAGCATGAACGCAACACAAAACACATTCAATGCCATTCCAAGGTAAAAGAAGAATGCTGCCTTCCCTATATATTCTGCCACAAGAAAATGACGGAATAAAAAGATCAGTGCTCCTAAAAATACCAGGACAAATTTATATAAAATGGTAACGATCATCAAAATGACGGTTCCCACGGATATGTCAACTTTATCGCGGTTCATGTAGTAAAGCTGCATTGGCTGTCCGCCAGTTGCAGACGGTGTAATACAACTGAAAAAGAAACCTACAAACGAATATTTGACGCAATTTCTCTTCGGCACATCATTGTAATGAAGCAGTCGTAGCATGCGATAAATAATATACGACTCGCAACACACAAACACAACGATCATAACCAATCCCGCAATATAATATGCAGGTTTTACTGATTTTAGAACTTCCGCCAACTCAGAAAGTTCCTTTCCTTTCAATACGGCATATGCAGTCAATCCAAATAATGCAAAGAAAAAGACTGTATTACCGATGACTTTTTTCTTATTCTTCATCTTTCCTAACCTTTGATCTCCGATAATTTCCCTTTGTATTTCACAGATCTTCTCTCTAAACCAACTTGTTGGTTGATTTTCTCAAACACTTTCCAGAGTCCTTGATACAAATTGGTCTTTCTTCCGATCAGATAACAGACTTCACTTAAAATGATCCCGCCAAACACATCTATGATATAATGCTGCTTGGTTACCTGCGTGGAAATACAGACTAAAATTGCAAAAACAAGTGAAAATCTCTGATACCACACTGGAATCTTCTTCTGATGCCTGATCCCAATATAACAAAACCAGCTTACCAGACAGTGAATCGATGGAAATAAGTTTGCCGATTGATCGATCGAATACACAAATCGTAATGCCTGATCCCAAAATCCTGTTCCTGTGATCTCTGGTCTTACCAGTGTTGTTGGCAAAAAGACAAATAAAATCCCACATACGATCCTTGACAGATAATCTGCTGTCAAAAATCTATACATATGTTCTCTACTGATTCTCGCAGTCATAATGTAGTTCACAACCCAAAACACATAACATATCAAATAAATACTTGTAAATTCTGGGATCACCGGTACCATCCGGTCAAATGCTGTTGTAAAATCATGATGATATAATCCTTTACAAAGCACCATTGTTCCACTGTAAACCAAAGTATTCAGTACTAACGCTGTGATCAGCGGAATGATAGAATACTTCGGAATCCATCTCAGAACATAATCTTTTTTCTGATTCATATGTCTGCTCCTTCCAATGATCTATCCTCTTTCTTTTCTCTCTTATGGTTCTTCCATATATCAAAGAATCATGTCAATTCTGACATGATTCTTGTACTATTATATCTTTTCTCTTTTTAAAAGTAAAGGAAAGCGGTCATATTTAATAGTTTTGTAAGATTTACTCTGCTTTCTTTTTTCTTCTATTGAAGAGTCCATAAATACATGGAACCACTAATAATGTTAGTAAAGTTCCATAAATCAAACCACCGATCGTAACGATCGCCATCGGCTGCATCATCTCGGCACCTTGACCTAAACCAATCGCCATTGTAGATAATCCAAGGATCGTTGTAAGGGCTGTCATCAAGATCGGACGTACACGCATCGTACCTGCTGTCAGGATTGCTTCTTCAAATTCGTATCCCGATTCTCTTAACTGATTGATCGTATCTACCAGCACGATACCATTATTTACAATGATACCGGCAAGCATAACAAATCCGATCATCGCAATTGCACTTAAATCTTTTCCTGTAAGCAACAGTCCTAAAAATCCTCCTGTAAATGCCATTGGAATCGTAAATAAAATGATAAATGGTGATTTCAGTGACTGGAACTGTGCTACCATGATCAGGTACATAAATGCTACAGCCAGTAACAGCATTAATCCAATCTGTCCTGTTGTTTCCTGAATGGATTCCATCTCACCTTTCATTGTGATACTGTATCCTTTCGGTGCATTGTATTTTTTGATCTGCTTTTGTACGGCACTGCTGACTTTTCCTACATTATATCCATCTTTGATTTCTGATGTTACAGTAAGTGTTCTTTCCTGTTGATTTCGATTGATGGAAGACAAGCTGTCACTATTTCTGAATTTCGCAACCTTATCCAGCGTAACTTCTTTTTCTTTTCCACTTACCGTTCCTGTCAATTTCACTTTTTTAAGATCATTTCTTGTCAATGTATTCTTTGCGCTGTTTCCAACATTGACACTGTATTCCTTTTCATTGATCGTGATCGTTGTTGCTTCACTAGCATCTTTTAATTTCTCACTCAACTGCTGATAGATCGTTGCAACTGTAAGTCCATTCTTGACTGCCTTTTTCTTATCTACGACAACATGAATATCTGGTGTTGTCTCTTCACTTCCATTAGATACATTCTGTGTTCCTTTCGTATCCTCAGCGATCTTGGCAATATCTTTTCCGATCGATCTTAATTTATTTAAATCACTTCCTTTGATCTGTATGGAAATTCCGCTTCCACCAAGTGCACTCATATCCATACTGGATTCCTGAACTTCAATCTCACAATCAAATTTCTTTGTTTTCTTTAAGATTTCTTTCTTAATCTCTTTATTTGTATGTTTTTTCTTTTCTTTTAATAAGATATACATACTAGACTGATCTTCATTGGAAGATCCTCCTGATGTCATTGCAGACATTCCTGAAGATCCTGAAGATATCATTCCTGCTACACTGTCAACATCTTTGATTTCTTGTACTTTCTTCATTACCGTATCTGTCATGGACGCAGTTTCTTCCATAGAAGATCCCTGTGGCATCTTGATCGTCATTGTCATCTGTGTACTGTCCATGCTTGGCATTAAGGAGCTTCCGATATTCATTGCTCCAATAATGCTTCCTACAAAGAGTGCTAATGTTACAATGACTACAATAATCTTTCGGTTTAACAGTTTTGTCATGACTTTGCGATATAATTGCTGTAATTTATCAATAAATTTGCTATCTTTTTCTGTAACTTTATTAAGTACACCAGCTGACATCATTGGTACAAATGTTACCGCCACGATCAGACTGGCTACTAAAGAATAACCAATGGTCAATCCCATATCTGTAAAAAGCTGTTTTGTAATTCCAGTTGTAAATACGATTGGCAGGAATACAGAAATTGTTGTTAAAGTAGAAGATGTAATTGCTCCTGCAACCCCTTTTGCTCCTGTGATCGCTGCTTCTTTGACTGGAACCCCTTCTTTTCTTAATCGGTAGATATTCTCAATGACTACGATCGAGTTATCCACAAGCATTCCGACTCCAAGTGCAAGTCCCGACAATGAGATAACATTTAGCGTAATTCCTGTAAAATACATGAGTACCACCGCAAAAATAACACTTAACGGAATAGAGCATGCAATAACGATCGTTGGTCTGATATCTTTTAAGAATAATAGCAAAATAAAGACTGCAAGGATTGCTCCCATTAATAGATTCTGAATCACAGAACCTGTCACCATATCAATGTATACACCCTGATCCATGATATTTACATAGTGGAATCCTTTATTTTCTTTTGTTAATGTCTTCATCTTCGCTGCAACTTTGTCAGCAACATCTGCTGTCGAATAGTTATTCTGCTTCTGAACCGTTAATACCACACCATTGTTGCCATTTACACGGCAATATGTATCTGCAGAATTATCTACGATCGCCACGTCTGCTACATCACAAAGCTTGATCGGTGGGATTCCTTTAATTCCAAGATCTAATAATTCCATATTGGCAAGATCTTTTTTGTTTGTAACTTTATCTCCAACACGGACTAAATACTGGGTATTACCTTCACTGATGTATCCCGCTGGCATCTCAAAGTTCTGTGCTGTTAACAATGCTTTCACATTTTCAACTGTCAACTTATTCTTGATATTTGCTGCTTCTTTTGCCTGTTCTTTGCTGGAATCAAGCTGGCTCTGACTGGAATTTAGCTGTGCTTCACCTTGTGCAAGTTTAATCTCCCCATCATTCATTTTCTGTGTTGCTGTCGCTGACTGTACATTAAACTGTGTCAATTGGGAATTGATCGTTTTCTTTCCTTTTTTGATCTGTTTTAATGCACTATTTAGTGTTTTTAAATTCTTATCCAATGCCTTAATTGAAGTTTCTGCTGTTGTTTCTTGCTTTTTCAATTCTTCGATCTGGGCTGCAAGCTGCATCTTTGTTGCAGCATCTGGAACCTGTTTTGCCTGTTCTTCCAACTTAGCAATCTGGGTTTTTAATGTCTTTAAAGATGCTTGCAAAGATTGTTTCTGCACTTTCAAGTTTGTGATTGAGCTTGTCACCTGTACTTCTTTCTGTGCAAGGCTTAACTGTCCATCACTTAGAGCCGTCTGGGCTTTAGCAAGCTGAGTATTTGCTTTAGTCCTTTGTGCATCTAACGTATTCTTTCCAGTTTCCATCTGGGCTTTAGCCTGATCAATCTTATTCTGTGCTTCATCAAACTGACCATTTAAAGCTTTCTGTATCTTCTTATTTAATTTGTTGATCTTTTTCTCACTGATGATCGCATTGATCTGTTCTGTCACAAGTCCGGTGCTACTTACGGATGCGACTCCATCAACAGCTTCTAAAGACGGTGCGATCTTATCATTGATCAACTCTGATAACTCAGCACTGCTTAACTTATCAGAATCCATGGCTGTTACCATAACTGGCATCATATCTGGATTTAATTTCATGATCGTTGGATTACCCACTTCATCTGGCCAGTAACCTTTGATCATATCAAGTTTCTCTCTCATATCAAGAGAAACTGCATTCATATCTGTGTCACCTTCAAATTCCAGAATAACCATAGACATATTCTCACTAGAAATTGAGTTTACTTCTTTGATATTTGAAATCGTTGCCATCGACTGTTCAACTGGCTTTGTTACAGTTGTCTCTACAGTCTCTGGAGAAGCTCCCTGATACGTTGTCATAACAACCGCATATGGTAGTTCCATGCTTGGCAGCAGGTCTGTTGTCATCTTTGTAAATGATACGATTCCTAAAATGATGACTAATATGACCGCCACAATGACGGTATACGGTTTTTTTACGCTGAATTTTGAAATCATTTTTTACCTTTCTCATATTTCTCTTCTTATTTTTATTTTTCTTTTGATCACTATTTTGAAAACCAAAGTAATTTAATGATATTCCTGTTTCATTTATAAGTCAATCATTTTTTATTGATAATTGTCAATTAACAAATCTGCTCCCATTTTTTAAAGCAAAAAGGAACCAGAATACATCTGCTTTTGTACTCTGGTTCCTCTATCTTCTTAATTCTTATTCTACACTATAGTTTGGTGCTTCTTTTGTGATATGAATGTCATGTGGATGACTTTCTTTTAAGGATGCAGCAGAAATCTTAACGAATTCCCCTGTCTCCTGTAATGTCTTAATATCTTTTGCTCCACAATATCCCATTCCAGAACGAAGACCTCCCATCATCTGGAAGATGGTATCTTCAACAGTTCCTTTATATGCTACACGACCTTCAACACCTTCTGGAACTAATTTCTTAGCATTTGTCTGGAAATAACGGTCTTTACTACCATTCTCCATCGCTGCTAATGATCCCATTCCACGATATACTTTATATTTTCTTCCCTGATATAATTCGAAATCTCCAGGACTTTCATCGCATCCTGCAAGCATGCTTCCTAACATACATACATCTGCTCCGGCTGCGATCGCTTTTGTAAGTTCTCCTGAATATTTGATACCACCATCAGCGATGATTGGGATTCCTGCTTTCTTAGCTTCTTCATACGCACTCATGATCGCTGTGATCTGTGGTACACCGATACCAGCTACGATACGAGTTGTGCAGATAGATCCAGGTCCGATACCGATCTTCACACAGTCAGCTCCAGCTTCGATCAACGCCTTAGCTCCAGCTCCTGTTGCAACGTTACCTGCGATTACCTGAAGATCTGGGAACTTATCTTTGACCATTCTTACCACTCTTAATACATTTGCAGAATGTCCATGTGCAGAGTCAACAACGATAACGTCAACATGAGCATCGACTAATGCCTGAACACGATCTAAAACGTCTGCTGTGATACCAACACCAGCTCCACATAATAATCTTCCCTGATCATCTTTCGCTGCATTTGGATATTTGATCTGTTTCTCAATATCCTTAATTGTGATCAGTCCTTTTAAATTAAAGTCATCATCAACGATTGGTAATTTTTCTTTTCTTGCTCTTCCAAGAATCTGTTTTGCTTCTTCTAATGTGATTCCTTCTTTTGCTGTTACCAGCCCTTCAGAAGTCATAGATTCTTTGATCTTCTTTGAATAATCTGTTTCGAATTTTAAATCACGATTTGTAATAATACCAACGAGCTTTGTACCTTCTGTAATTGGTACCCCTGAAATACGATACTTCGCCATTAAATCGTCAGCATCCTGAATGGTATGTTCTGGTGATAATGAAAATGGATCTGTGATAACTCCGTTTTCAGAACGTTTTACCTTATCCACTTCTTCTGCCTGCTCTTCAATTGACATATTCTTATGTATAATTCCGATTCCACCCTGTCTTGCCATTGCGATTGCCATGCGATGTTCTGTAACTGTATCCATGCTGGCACTCATCAGTGGAATGTTTAACTGAATTTTGTTTGTCAATCGTGTGCGTGTATCCACATCATTCGCAATTACTTCCGAATATGCTGGAACTAATAAAACATCATCAAATGTAATCCCTTCACCAATTAACTTACCCATTTTCTTGTTTTCCTCGCTTTCTTGTATTTTAATATCTGATTTGTATTGTTAGATATGGTAACAAATAGTTTCTTTTATGTCAACAGATTATTTTACATTTTTTTAAAAATGTATGGATTATTTTCTGTACATGGTTATAATTATCTGAACATTCAAAAATATAACTATCTGATACTAATTTCTTTTTTGTACAATAAAAGGAATTACTGCTTTCGCAATAACTCCTTTTATATAATCCTGATACCAATCTCTTGATATCTCTTGTAAATTCTATTCCTCTACGATAGAAAGTTTACTTCCAATCGTAAGCTTAGGCATTGGTTTTGCCTCAACACAAATACTTCCAGGAAGACCTGCTTCTTTTGCACCACTGAAGACAACTGTCAGATGTCCCAATGTCTCCAAATTAGACTGGGCAATATCTCCAACGGCAGTGATGAGATATTCTTTCTGATCCACAACCAGTTTATCTCCTTTTTTGATTGTTCCATCCACTTTCTTCTGATCGATGAAATGACAGAAATCTTTTAATGTATCCGGTACATTTTCTCCAAAAAGCACGAACATACCTTCCTCAAAAAAAGCATCTACCTGTTCTCCGAGTTCGATAATCTCAGTCTGAAATACTGCTTTTCCCATCTGGAATCCTCCTTTTATTTTCCCTGTAATTTCTGATCGATTGCTGCAGCTGCTTTCTTTCCTGCTCCCATGGCAAGGATAACTGTTGCTGCTCCAGTTACTGTATCTCCACCTGCGTATACACCATCTTTACTTGTCTCCATTGTTTCTTCATTAACAATGATTCCTCCCCATTTCTGAGTGTCAAGTCCTGGTGTTGTGTGACGGATCAGTGGGTTAGGGCTCTGACCGATCGCAATAATAACTGTATCAACATCAAGATCATAGTTAGATCCTTCGATCGGACGTGGAGAACGTCTTCCTGATGCATCAGGTTCACCTAATTCCTGTTTGATAACTTCCATACTCTTAACCCATCCATTCTCATCTGCTTTGATCGCAGCTGGGTTATTTAAGAATTTAAAAATAATTCCTTCTTCTTTTGCATGATGTAATTCTTCTAAACGTGCTGGTGCTTCTTCTTCGCTACGACGATATACGATGTAAACTTCTTCTGCACCTAATCGTTTTGCTGTTCTGGCAGCATCCATTGCTACGTTACCAGCACCTACAACTGCTACTTTCTTACCAACTTTGACTGGAGTTGGGCATTCTGGGAATTTATATCCTTTCATCAAGTTCACACGAGTTAAGAATTCATTTGCAGAGTATACTCCTAAGTGGTTTTCTCCAGGAATATTTAAAAATCTTGGAAGTCCTGCACCACTTCCTACGAAGACTGCTTTGTATCCATCTTCCATTAATTCATCGATTGTGATAGAACGTCCAACGATAACGTTAGTTTCGATATCTACACCTAACTTCTGAACGCTTTCGATCTCTTTGGCTACCAGATCTTTTGGCAGACGGAATTCTGGAATACCATAGCTTAATACTCCACCTGGTTTATGTAATGCTTCAAACACTGTTACATCATAACCTTTTTTGATCAGTTCTCCCGCACATGTGATACCTGCAGGTCCACATCCGACAACTGCAACTTTCATTCCATTCTTATCAATATTAACTTCTGTTTCTTTGGCATGTGCCATATGCCAGTCAGCGACAAAACGTTCCATACGTCCGATACCAACAGGTTCTCCCTTGATACCGCGGACACATTTACCTTCGCACTGGTTCTCCTGTGGACATACTCGTCCGCAGATTGCTGGTAATGCATTCTCTGTTGTGATCACTTCGTATGCACCTTCAAAATCTCCAGCTGCTACTTTCTCAATAAAAGCTGGAATTGGTACGTTAACCGGACATCCTCCAACACAAGGTTTATTCTTACAGTTTAAGCAACGAGTTGCTTCTTCCATTGCCATCTCTTTTGTATATCCAAGAGCAACTTCTTCAAAGTTCTTATTACGGACATTTGGGTCCTGTTCTGGCATAGGTACCTTCTTAAGACTCATATTTGCCATCGTTTACATCCCCCTTCCAATTCTACACTGATGTTCTTCTTCTTTGAACATACCCTGACGCTGCATACATTCGTCAAAGTCTACTTTAAATCCGTCAAAGTCTGGTCCGTCAACACATGCAAATTTTGTTTCTCCACCAATGTTGACACGGCATCCACCGCACATACCAGTTCCATCGATCATAATTGGATTTAAAGATACCATAGTTGGGATGTCATATTCTTTTGTGATCTTAACCACGTTCTTCATCATGATCAGTGGTCCAATTGCGATAACTTCGTCATATTTCACTCCGGCTTTAATCTGTTCTTCTAATACAGTTGTAACAAAACCTTTTGTTCCAAGACTTCCGTCATCTGTTGCAATATATACATTATCACAAAATTCTTCAAATAATTCCTTAAGAATTACAAATTCTGCACTCTTACCACCGATGATAACATCAACTGGTACTCCCATCTTCGCTAACTTACGAAGTTGTGGATATAAAGGAGCTGCACCTACACCACCGGCTACACCGATGACACGGTCACATTTGTGTAAAGGAGCTGGCTGACCTAATGGCCCTACGAAATCCTGTACATATTCTCCTTCTTTTTTCTTACTTAATAATTCTGTTGTATATCCAACTACCTGATAAATGATCGTTACAGTCTCTTTCTCACGATCAAAATCTGCAATTGTTAAAGGAACTCTCTCTCCATCTTCATCGACTCTGATAATGATGAATTGTCCTGGTTCACACTTTCTTGCCACATAAGGAGCATGAATCTCCATTAACTCAACAGCCTGGTTGAGTGTCTGTTTCTTGACAATCTTATACACCACGTACACCTCTTTCTTAAAATATCTTCTTTTTATTATACATTGTAATTGTATAATAAGAAAGTATTTTTTGTAAATATTGAATAATAAACATTTTTTGTTTTATCTTCTTATTTTATTATGGCAATCTCTTCTTTATGTAACCATCCGATCAAAAGTCATACAGAATTAATTCCAGCACTTGGACATAAGCCAAAATACGGAAATACAACTCTTGCGACTTTTACACAGGATGGTGAAACTGCCTGGAAATGCACAAATAAGGGTTGTAATGTAATTGGTGTTCATATTTTATACAGACTTTCAAAAGTAACATTAAACAATACGACTGTAACTTACAATGCAAAGGCACAAAAACCTTCTGTGGCTGTAACTACAAGAGATGGCAAAAAACTTTCTGCTTCTTATTATATAGTTTCTTATAAAAACAATACTAATATTGGAACTGCTACAGTCACAATTACTTTTAAAAATGGTTATAAAGCAACAACAAAGAAAACTTTCAAAATTGTTGCACCAAAGATAGCAAAAGTTTCCATTTATACTCCAAAAGCTGAGAAAAAGACTCTGACTGCTAAATGGAAAAAGATTTCCGGAATCAGCGATTATGAAATCATGACTGCTCAGAATGCTAAATTTAGCAAACGTAAAAAAACAATGAAAGCATCAAGTAATGTAACTTCTGTGAAAGTCAATAAGCTTTCAAGCAAAAAAACTTATTATGTAAAAGTCCGTGGCTATAAAAAAGTCGGAACTAAAACATTCTATGGTTCATGGTCGTCTGTTAAAAAGATTAAAGTAAAATAATTTCTATATCTCTGCACAACAAAAATAAGCAGGATCTTAAACCTATTTGATCCTGCTTATTTTTGTTCTTATAAAGCTGCTTCAAAAATACTTACGATATCTTCTTTACTCAATGGTACAAAAGATCCAACACATCCATCGGCTGCTTTCTGTGCCATGATATCAAAATGTTCTTTGTCGATTCCAACATCTGATAAAGTCTGTGGAAGTCCCATCTTCTTGAAGAATTCTCTGGTGCATGCGATTCCTTCTTTGGCTGCTGCCATATCATCATCATTTACTACATCCCAGACATTTCTTGCATAGTCCGCAAATTTAGATGCGGTATCATCATTTAATGCAAAATCCATCCAGTGTGGTGTTAAGATTGCTAATCCTTCTCCATGTGTGATATCGTAGAAAGCACTTAATTCATGTTCCATCGGATGAACACACCAGGAAACTTCCGCTCCGTCAGAAAGAATTCCATTGATCGCCATACTGGCTGTCCACATAAGATTCGCTCTTGCATCATAGTTATCTGGTTCTTCTAATGCGATTGGACCGTATTTAAAGCAATTCTTTAACAGTCCTTCCGCAAATCTTGCCTGAACATCTGCATTCTTTACATTGGTAAAGTAGTTTTCACAAATATGACTGATCATATCTGCTGTTCCTGCTGCTGTCTGTTTCTTTGATACAGAGTAGGTATATTCTGGATCAAGAATTGACATCTTTGGTTTCATATGTTCGCTTGATGTTCCCCATTTTTCATTCTTAGACATATCTGAGATTACCGCAAATGGGTCCATCTCTGATCCTGTCGCTGATAATGTCAATACACTATAGATCGGCAATGCTTTTTTGATCCATCTTGGCGTGATAACAAGATCCCATGGATCTCCATCATAACAGGCTCCTGCTGCTACAACTTTCGCACAGTCAATGACAGATCCACCTCCAATGGCAAGTACCATATCGATGTCATTTTCTTTACAGAGTTTTACACCTTCTCTGACAGATTCAATCTTTGGATTTGGTGCAATTCCTGATAATTCAAAGATTTCGATGTCTTCTTCTTTTAAAATCTTCACGGCTTCATCATAAATTCCTGCTTTTTTGATACTTCCACCGCCATAGCATAACAACACTTTGTTTCCACTTTCTGAAAGCTCATAAAGATGTGAAATCTGTCCTTTTCCAAAATGAATCTTTGTTGGAACAGAATAAGTAAAATTGTTCATAATCTGCCTCCTATCGTATTTTTAGTATATATTTATTATAGCAGATATTCCCTTATTCCTCCATGGTTTTCCTAATGAGTATCATGGAACTGGTTTATATCCCACTCCTTTCTTTACTGAACATTTATCTGTCTGTGTTCCTCTTGGATTATCCTGAAGAAATTTTGGATCAGAGGAAGATCATTCCGATTGTGGATGATTGTGCGAATGTAGAGTATTGGGTGGTTTGGAAGGATGGGAAGGAGTATCGGTTTTAAGCATAAAAAAGCCCCAGAAATTCTTTCGAATTTCCGGGGATATATTTTAGTCTTTGAGTCGCTTTGCTCCCTGTAGACGTCCACTCAACTACATCATTCCCATTCCAGCTGGAGCTCCTGCTGGCATTGCTGGTGCATCTTCTTTAATATTAGCAACAACAGATTCTGTTGTTAACAGTGTAGATGCTACAGATGTTGCATTCTGTAATGCACTTCTTGTTACTTTAGCTGGGTCAATGATTCCTGCTTCTACCATGTCTACATATTCTCCATGTAATGCATCGAATCCTTTTCCAATTTCTGCTTCTTTTACTTTATTTACGATAACAGCTCCTTCAAGACCTGCATTGACTGCAATCTGGAATAATGGTGCTTCTAAGGCTTTCAGGATGATGTTTGCTCCTGTCTTTTCGTCTCCTTCTAAGTCTGCTACTTTCTCTGCTGCTTTCTTAGATGCGTGAATGTAAGCAGATCCTCCACCGAAGATGATTCCTTCTTCTACTGCGGCTTTTGTTGCTGCTAAGGCATCTTCCAGTCTTAATTTGCTTTCTTTCATTTCTGTTTCTGTTGCTGCTCCAACACGAACAACGGCAACTCCACCAGATAATTTAGCTAATCTTTCCTGTAATTTTTCTTTATCAAATTCAGATGTTGTTTCTTCGATCTGTCCTTTGATCTGTGCGATACGTGCCTGGATCGCATCTTTTTCTCCTTCACCATCTACGATGACTGTATTTTCTTTTTCAACTCTTACAGATTTTGCACGACCTAACTGATCGATTGTTGCATCTTTTAATTCCATTCCGACTTCTTCAGAGATCACTGTACCACCTGTTAAGATAGCGATATCTTCAAGCATTGCTTTTCTTCTGTCTCCATATCCAGGTGCTTTGACTGCACATACAGAGAATGTTCCACGTAATTTGTTTACGATCAGTGTTGTTAATGCTTCACCTTCAACATCTTCTGCGATGATCAGTAATTTCTTACCATTCTGTACGATCTGCTCTAATAATGGAAGGATTTCCTGAATGTTAGAAATCTTCTTGTCTGTGATTAGGATATATGGATCATCTAATTCTGCAACCATTTTCTCCATATCTGTTGAGAAGTATGCGGATAAGTATCCACGATCAAACTGCATACCTTCTACTAAATCTAATTCTGTCTTCATTGTCTTAGATTCTTCAATTGTGATAACTCCGTCGTTAGATACCTTTTCCATAGCATCTGCTACTAATTCTCCAACTTCTTCGTCTGCTGCAGAAATTGCTGCTACTTTCGCGATCTGATCTCTTCCTGTAACTTTGCTGCTCATCTCAGCGATTGCTTCAACGGCTGCTTCTGTAGCTTTTTTCATTCCTTTACGAAGGATGATTGGGTTAGCTCCTGCTGCTAAGTTCTTCATTCCTTCGTTGATCATTGCCTGTGCAAGTACTGTAGCTGTTGTTGTACCATCTCCAGCAACATCATTTGTCTTAGTTGCTACTTCTTTGACAACCTGTGCTCCCATGTTTTCAAATGGGTCTTCTAATTCAATCTCTTTTGCAATTGTTACACCATCATTTGTGATCAGTGGTGTACCAAATGATTTATCTAATACTACGTTACGTCCTTTTGGTCCGATTGTTACTCTTACTGTATCTGCTAACTGATTAACTCCAGCTTCCAGAGCTTTTCTTGCTTCAATTCCGTATTTAATTTCTTTTGCCATGATCTTATTACCTCCGACTAAATGATTCTGCAATAAAATGATTCTGCAATCTGATTATTCTACAACTGCTAAAATATCATTCTGTTTTACAATAATATATTCTTCATCTTCTAATTTCACTTCTGTTCCAGCATATTTAGAATAGATAACTTTCTGTCCTACAGAAACTTCCATCTTTACATCTTCTGTTCCAGGTCCTACTGCGATAACTTCTGCTTCCTGAGGTTTTTCCTGTGTTGCTGTTGTAAGGACGATTCCTGATTTTGTCTTTGTTTCTGCTTCCAACTGTTTTAATACAACTCTATCTCCTAATGGTGTTAACTTCATAATAATATTACCTCCTAAATATATTAGAAAATTGTTTTTATTTTCGATTGTTAGCACTCACTCATATTGAGTGCTAACTCTATGTTCTTAAGTATAACACTGCGTAAAAAAAATGCAACCCCTTTTTTATAATTTTTTTTAAATGAGATTGCATTCTTTTGTATTTGTATTTATTCCTGTATATATTTTTTCGCTTCTTCCCAGCTTTTTTTCGGAATCGTCTGGAAATATACGTGGACGCCTTTTCGAATCATCTGTTGGATAGATTCCATTTCTCTGTCATCGCATGCGATCCTTCTTGCCACAGTTTTTCGTTCCCCTCGAATTCCCATACCTCCAATATTAAGCTGTGTGATCCTGATTCCGCATTTCATCAGTTCTTCAAACACTATTGGTGATTCAGCGATCACGATCACTCGTTCCCCATCAAATGATGGTGGTTCTTTTAACTTTTCAACTGCACGGTCAATTCCATAAACGTGAATGATAAGACCATCTGGTGCCATCTCTTTGATCACCTTGCTTCGAAATTTATCTTTCGCAACGATATCATCAACAATAAGGATTCTGTTTGCACGTACTTCTGGCACCCATAATGTTAAAATCTCTGTATGTATGAGTCTGTCATCGACTCTTGCCAGTACTATTTTCTTCATTTTTCTACCTCCTTATATAATTCACGTACATCCCGTACTGTATCCGGTGCTGCCTTAAGAAGTTCTTTACAGATTTCTTCCGCATGCTTTCCCGAAATTCTTCCCATAATGACTTCCATCATCAATGGAAGATTAATTCCAGTAACGTGGTAAAGATCATACTCTGGCATTAATGAAATAACTGTATTAAACGGACTTCCATAAAAAATATCTGTGAGGATCAGAATCTCTTCTTCCTGTGATGCCTGTTCAATACTTTGTCTGATCTTCTCTTTTAAAGTATCCACAGATTCTTCCGGCTCCAGTCCAAATGCTTCCAGGTCTTCCTGTTTCCCTGCGATCATCTGTACTGTATCCACTAGTCCTCTGGCGTAACTTCCATGAGATACCACGATTACCTTCATTTAATTTCCTCTCTTTTTCTCATCCACTGCTCCTGTCTTGAAATCTTTCATAACAGGCTTCGTATATTAGTTTGGTTTATAAGAACTCTTTAAGCTTACGATTCTATTAAATACCATATGTTCTTTAGTAGAATCTTTAGAATCTAAACAGAAATATCCTGTTCTCATAAACTGGAAGCTGTCTCCTTTATCGTACTTCTCTAATTCTGGCTCAACATATGCTTCTTTGATCACAGTTAATGAATTAGGATTTACATTAATACTTCCATCTTCATTATATACGCCTTTTTCTTCATCTACAATGTTTTCATATAGACGAATTTCTGCCTTTTTCGCAGTTTTAGCTGATACCCAGTGGATTGTTCCACGAACTTTTCTTCCATCAGGGCTGTTTCCTCCTCTGGATTCTGGATCATATGTTGCATATACACATGTAACGTTACCATCCTCATCTACATCATATCCTGTACATGTCACAAAATATGCATTCATTAAACGAACTTCATTTCCTACATATAAACGACGATACTTTTTAGGCTTCTCAATTTTGAAGTCTTCACGTTCAATATATAATTCTCTTGAAAATGGTACCTGTCTTGTTCCCATCTCTTCGTTTTCCTGATTATTCGGAACATCTACAAGCTCTCCTTCACCTTCCGGATAATTTGTGATCACAAGTTTGATCGGATCCAAAATAGCTGCCATACGTGGACGTTTTAATTTAAGGTCATCACGAATACAATATTCAAGCATTGCAGAATCCACAGAGCTGTGACTCTTTGCAACTCCCACAAGTTCCATAAATTTTTTGATAGATTCTGGTGTATATCCTCTTCTTCGAAGTGCAGATAAGGATACCAGACGAGGATCATCCCATCCGTCTACGATTCCATCTTCTACTAATTTCTTAATATAACGTTTTCCTGTAACGACATTTGTCAGGTATAATTTTGCAAATTCAATCTGTTTTGGTGGATTTTCAAATTCACATTCATTGACTACCCAGTCATATAATGGTCTGTGGTCTTCAAATTCCAGTGTACAGATAGAATGTGTAACTCCTTCAAATGCATCCTCTAATGGATGAGCAAAATCATACATTGGATAGATACACCATTTGTTACCTGTATTATGATGTTCCATTCTTGCAATACGGTAAAGAATTGGATCTCTCATATTGATGTTTCCAGATGTCATATCAATCTTCGCACGAAGTACTTTGCTTCCGTCTGGATATTTTCCTTCTTTCATTTCACGGAATAACTTTAAGTTTTCTTCTGGTGTACGGTCACGATATGGACTGTTCTTTCCAGGTTCTGTCAATGTTCCGCGATATTCTCTGATCTGTTCTGCACTAAGATCACAGACATATGCTTTTCCTTTCTTGATCAAGAATTCTGCACATTCATACATCTTGTCAAAATAATTTGATGCATAGTAAATATGCTCATGATAGTCTGCACCTAACCATTCTACATCTTCCTTGATGGAATTTACATATTCTTCCTTCTCTTTTGTAGGGTTTGTATCATCAAAACGGAAATGAAAATCTCCGCCATATTCCTGAGCCAGTCCATAATTTAATAAAATAGATTTTGCGTGTCCGATATGAAGATATCCGTTAGGTTCTGGTGGGAATCTTGTGACAACTTTCTTGCAGTGTCCCTCCTCGATATCTTTCTCAATGATCTGTTCTATAAAATTCTTAGAAATCGTTTCTTCCATGTTTTCCTCCATATAGTTTTTTCTATATTGATTATAATGTATCTTGTATATACTTGCAATCAATATATTATATAAGATCTAATGCTTCCATAACATTTGAAACTCCTACGAGTCTCATATCAGTTTCAATCTTAATCTGATCTACATTCGCCTGGGGCAGAATGCATCTCTTAAATCCAAGTTTCTGTGCTTCCTTGATCCTTGCCTCACCACCGGATACTGCACGAACTTCTCCTACCAGACCGACTTCTCCAAAAATGATCGTATCTTCTAAAATTGCTCTGTTCTTGTAACTTGATGCGATTGCCATGATAATTCCAAGATCGATCGCCGGTTCCCCAAGCTTCATTCCTCCTGCAAGGTTTACATAAGCATCACAACCTCCAAGCTGTAATCCAACTCTCTTCTCAAGTACAGCCATCAAAAGGTTCACCCTGTTATAGTCAATTCCCACTGCTGTTCTTCGCGGCATCTGGAAACTTGTTGGTGATACAAGTGCCTGGATTTCAATAAGGATCGGTCTGGTTCCTTCCATAGAGCAGACAACAACTGATCCTGACGCATCAAGCGGTCTTCCATTTAACATTGTCTTTGATGGATTCTCAACTTCAACTAACCCATTGTTGCACATCTCAAATACACCTATCTCATTTGTAGATCCAAAACGGTTCTTTACGCCTCGCAAGATTCTATAGGCTGCTTCTCTCTCTCCTTCAAAATAAAGGACCGTATCCACCATATGTTCCAATGTTCTAGGTCCTGCAACAACCCCTTCTTTGGTCACATGTCCAACAATGAAAACAGCAATATTATTCTCTTTTGCCACTCTCATCATTGCAGCCGTCACTTCTCTTACCTGTGAAACACTTCCTGCTGCCGAAGAAAGATCTTCGCTGTACATCGTCTGAATAGAGTCGATCACTGCAAATTCAGGCTTTGTCTTTAGAATCGCACTGGTGATCGCATCAAGATCTGTTTCACAAAAAAGAAGCATTTCTTCTTCAAATGTTCCAATTCTCTCAGCACGCATCTTGATCTGATGCATTGATTCTTCCCCAGAAATATATAAAACCTTGCGTTTATTATTCGCAAGATTTCTGCATACCTGTAATAACAGCGTTGATTTACCAATTCCAGGATCCCCGCCAACCAATGATAAAGATCCTTTCACGATCCCACCGCCAAGTACTCGGTCAAGTTCTCCGATTCCTGTCGGAATCCTTTCTTCATTCTCAATAGTTACCTCCGATATATTCATAGGAGAGGCAGAAGTCTTTAAAGACTTCGCCCCTCCCTTCTTCGTTTCTGTAACTTTCTCTTCTGTAAAAGTATTCCACTGTTTGCAGGCAGGACATTGTCCCATCCACTTGGAAGACTCATGACCACACTGGCTGCAAAAATAAACTGTTTTTTGTTTCGCCATTGGTACTCCTTACATTACTATTGTTTCTTTACGCGAACAGATGCAGCTGTTCCTTCACTTAATTCAACACTTAAAGTTAATTTACCTCCAAGGTTTGCTTTCATCATTCCTACATTTGTATTATCAATAAAAACTTTATATTCCTGTCCAGCTTCCACTTCTAGTGTAACCTGAACGTCAGATGAAGATTCAATATCAAATGCAACACCATCTGTTGTTGCAACAAAGTTATGTACTGCAGAACCTGGAACAGATTCAAAGATCAGCTGTCCGTTCTTGTCCAGTTTCGTCATTGTCTTAAATGTTTTGATCTTATAGATATCCCCTTCAAACTGGATATCCCCTTTCTTAGCTTTCTGTGCTAATGTATAGTCACCAAAGCTTAGTGTTCCATTGTCTTCGCTGCGGAATAATTCAGTTACCACTGCCATTGTTTTTTCCTCCTAATATATGTTTCGGTCGTTGTATGTTTATTATAATATATTTTGGTTCTATTTACTAGTTTCCTTTACTGAAAAAGTAAGTTTTTTATCTTTTTTGCCGATTGTCATCGTCTGTCCGTTTGAAAGTGTTCCTTCTAAGATCTTGTCTGCCAGTACATCCTCGATCTCATTCTGGATCACTCTTCTTAGTGGTCTTGCTCCGTAATTCTCATCATATCCTTTATCTGCTAACAGATCCATCGCACTCGATGTGATCTTTAATGTAATCTGATGTTCATTTAGGAGACGTACTTTTAACTCATCGATAAATAACTTCGCGATCTTTTTCACTTCTTCTTTGGTAAGAACTGCAAAAACGATCGTCTCGTCAATTCTGTTTAAAAATTCCGGACGGAAGATCTGTTTTACTTCTTCCATCACACCTTTTTTCATACGTTCATGATTCTTTGCCTTATCTGTGTTATCAACAGAGAATCCAAGATATTTTGGTGCGATGATGCGATTTGCACCTGCATTGGAAGTCATGATGATCACCGTATTCTTAAAATCAACTTTTCGTCCATTGGAATCTGTAATATGTCCATCATCCAGTACCTGAAGCAGAATATTAAATACGTCTGGATGTGCTTTCTCGATCTCATCAAATAAGATCACAGAATACGGATGTCTTCTGATCTGCTCACTTAACTGTCCACCTTCTCCGAATCCTACATATCCTGGAGGTGATCCAATGATCTTTGATACACTGTGCTTCTCCATATATTCAGACATATCTACACGGATCAGATCTTCTTCCCTTCCAAACAAAGCTCTTGCCAGTGTCTTTGAAAGCTCTGTCTTACCAACACCTGTTGGTCCCAGGAATAAGAATGATCCGATCGGACGATTTGGACTCTTAAGTCCAACTCTGCTTCTTTTCACAGCTTTCGCAACAGCTTTGACTGCTTCATCCTGCCCGATCACATATTTGTGGAGTTCTTTTTCAAGATTTCGCAAGCGTTCCATATCACCTTTCGTGAGCTGCGTTACTGGGATCTGTGTCCATAAAGATACAACCTCTGCTGCATCTTCAACTGTTAATTGTGGAATCTCATTTTCCTTCCTTTGTGTTCGTTTCATCTTACGTTCTAACGATTTCTCAAGCTTATTCTTCTGCGCTTTTAAATTCTTAGCTTCCAAAATATCGCCATTAGAAAGTTCTTTCTCAATCTTCTCGATCACTTCTGCAATCGCTTTGCGTTCTTCTTTAAAACTTGCATGACTTCCGACCTGTTCCATTCGTTTTCTTGCACATGCTTCGTCTAGAAGATCTATCGCTTTATCCGGCAGAAAACGATCACTGATATATCGATCAGATAAACCTGCAATTGCTTCTACTACATCTTCCGGCACTAAAATTCTATGATAATCCTCAAATCGGTATTTGATTCCTTTTAAAATCGTAACTGTCTCTTCTACGGTTGGCTCTTTCACTCTGACTGGCTGGAATCTTCGAACTAAAGCTGCATCCTTCTCAAAATACTTTGTATACTCTTCACTTGTTGTCGCACCGATCAGCTGGAAATCTCCTCTTGCCAATGCCGGTTTTAAGATATTGGATGCATCCATAGCTCCTTCAGAACCGCCAGCTCCAATGATCGTATGAATCTCATCAATAAATAAAATGACAGAATCATCCTGTGTTGCTTCTGTAACGATACGTTTCATACGTTCTTCAAATTCACCACGGAATTTGGTTCCTGCGATCACTTTTGTAAGATCTAAGGATAAAATTCTCTTATTCTTAAGGATTCTTGGCATATTGCCGTCTGCAATTCTTTGTGCAAGACCTTCTACAATTGCTGTTTTACCAACTCCCGGATCACCGATCAGACATGGATTGTTCTTTGTCCTTCTGCATAGGACCTGCATCAGACGTTCCATCTCACCTTCACGTCCAATCATCGGATCCAGCTTCCCTGCGGCTGCTTTCTCTGTAAGATCTGTACTGTATTGCTCCAGCATACCTGCTTCTTGATTTTCTTCCTCTCCGCCATAAGAAATTGCATCATTGTATTCATTCTTTGCAGAACGAAAATCTATTCCTGCTGTAACTAAAATATCTGTATAAATACCCTCGCAAGAAATCTTGTGATCTTCTAACAGACGAAAAGCCTCATTATCTCCGTCTTTGATCATTGCCATAAGAATATGTTCTGAGCCTATTGCATCGCATCCATATTTCATTGCAAGTTCCCCTGCAATCTCTAAAAGATATTCTGTCTTTGGTGTATCTTTCACTGTTCTTCTGCGGTCTTTTGGCATCTTTGATTTCTCCTTGACCGCCTCTTCTATTAATTCTCTTGTCACTCCATGCATCTTAAGAACTTCGCTCGCAAGAGATCCATCTGTTCCGTAAAGTCCAAGAAGGATAAAGATACTGCTGACATCCTTAAATCCAAGATATCCTGCAATCTCCCTTCCTTCATTCAATGCTTTGGAGGCATATTTTGTAAATGGTAATCGGTTCATAACTCCTCCTGTTATTACTTTCTGTCTAATTTCTGGTACATGTCATGAACCAGCTGGTTCATCTCATCTTCTGTAACTCCCTTACAGACTGCTTCAGCAACCAGCATTCTTAGATTGTCCTGAATACTAGCCAGCTCCTGCTGCTTTTCCAGAGTTTCAACACTTATGACTGCACCTTTTCTTCGGTCTAATTTTAAGTATCCTTCTTCTCTTAAAATCGCATAGGCTTTATTTACCGTGTGCATATTCACTCCAAGTACCTGTGCAAGCTGTCGTACAGATGGAAGTGATTCTCCATCAGTAAATTCTTCACATGCGATTCCCATAATGATCTGATTTCTTAACTGTACATAGATTGCCTCGTCACTATTGAAATCAATCTCCAGTATCATTGTGCAACCCTTCTTTCTTCTTTCGAATTTTACAATCTATCTATGATATTTTGTTATACATAGACTATAATATAAAGCACAGTCTGTCAAGAGATTGCATTATGATAAAAAGAAAAAGATGCAGTATCTTTTCACTGCATCTCTTATGGCCTTATCTTTCATTTAAATTTAGAATTCTCTGGTTTGCACTTCCTCGGAATTTTAATGTGATATCTTTCTGGGCTTCAATAAATCGTCCATCTACCAGTATATCAATATAAGATAACATTTCTTCCGTAAATGATGTGTGTACTTTTCCACCCTGCATAAGATCCTTTTCATAAGTATATCCTGTATAACACCAGATATTCTTATCAGGATATATTTCTTTAATTTCTTTTAATAATAAAACCAATTCTTTCTGGTTCTCTGGTTCAAATGGTTCTCCTCCAAGAAGCGAAAATCCTTCGATATAATCTGGTTTTAATAATTCTATGATATGCTCTTTTGTTTCCGGTGTAAATGGCTTTCCATAACAAAAATCCCATGTTTCCTTATTAAAACATCCCAGACAATGGTTTCTGCAGCCTGATACAAATAAACTTACCCTGACTCCTGGTCCATTCGCTATATCACATTTTTTAATCTCTCCGTAGTACATATGATTTCCTCTGTAAATAATTCTTATAAATGAAGTACTCGATCCTTAATCTCTTGTGTACGTCCCTGATTCCAGAACTGTGTTCCGATATATCCGCAGGTACGTCTTGCAACAAACATATGATCTTGATCTGTGTTTCCACAGTTTGGACATTCCCAGATCAGCTTTCCAGATTCATCTTCCTTGATCTGAATTTCCCCGTCATATCCACAACATTCGCAATAATCACTCTTTGTATTCAACTCTGCATACATAATGTTATTATAAATGAATTTCATAACAGATAAAACAGCTGGGATATTATCCTGCATGTTCGGTACTTCAATGTAACTAATTGCTCCACCTGGAGATAATTTCTGGAATTCTGATTCGAATGCAAGTTTGCTGAATGCATCGATTTCTTCTGTTACATGGACATGATAACTGTTTGTGATATAGTTCTTATCTGTGACACCTGGAATAATACCAAAACGTTTCTGTAAACATTTCGCAAACTTATAAGTTGTAGATTCCATTGGTGTTCCGTATACAGAATAGCTGATATTTTCTGCTTCCTTCCATTCGTTACATTTATCATTTAACTTCTGCATAACTTTTAGCGCAAATTCTTTTCCTTCATCGGATGTATGAGATTTTCCTGTCATACGAACACACATCTCATAAAGTCCTGCATATCCAAGAGAAATTGTGGAGTATCCATCATATAATAACTTATCGATCTTCTCACCTTTTTTAAGTCTTGCCAGTGCCCCATGCTGCCAAAGGATCGGTGCAACATCAGATACTGCTCCCTTTAATCTCTCGTGACGGCATCTTAAGGCTTTATGACAAAGTTCAAGTCTTTCTTCTAAGATCTCCCAGAATTTGTCCATGTCTCCGTCAGAACTACATGCCACATCAACTAAGTTGATCGTTACAACCCCCTGATTAAATCTTCCGTAAAACTTGTGACTTCCATCTGCATTTCTCTGAGAATCCTCAACTGTTAAGAAAGATCTGCATCCCATACAAGGATATACATCTCCGTTCTTAAGTTCTCTCATCACTTTCGCAGATATATAATCTGGAACCATACGTTTCGCTGTACATTGTGCAGCTAATTTCGTCAGATACCAGTACTTGGAATCTTCCGTGATATTATCATCATCAAGTACATAAATAAGTTTTGGAAATGCTGGTGTGATCCAAACTCCCTTCTCGTTTTTAACACCTTGAATTCTCTGTTTTAAAACTTCTTCGATCACGAGTGCTAAATCATCTCTTGTCTGTCCTTCCGGCACTTCATCAAGATACATAAAGACTGTGACAAATGGTGCCTGACCATTACATGTCATCAATGTTACTAACTGATACTGGATCGTCTGAATTCCCTGTTTGATCTCATCATAAAGACGCATCTCCGTAATCTTATCGATGATCTCATCATCCATAGATTCTCCAATTGCTTTACGTTCTTTGACAACATTATTACGAAGTTTCTTTCTGCTGATATCTACAAATGGTGCTAAATGTGCCAGTGTAAATGACTGTCCCCCATATTGGTTACTTGCTACCTGTGCCACGATCTGTGTTGTTACATTACATGCTGTAAAAAATGAATGCGGTTTCTCAATCAGCGTCTCGCTGATCACAGTTCCATTCTGAAGCATATCTTCTAAATTGATCAGATCACAATTATGTTCTCTCTGTGCAAAATAATCAGAATCATGAAAATGAATGATTCCTTCTTCATGAGCACGGATGATATCATTTGGTAAAAGGACTCTCTTACTTAAATCCTTGCTGACTTCTCCAGCCATGTAATCTCTCTGTGTGGAATTGATCACTGGATTCTTATTTGAATTTTCCTGATTCACTTCCTCATTAATATTATCAAGAAGAGCAAGAATTCCATCATCAGTTGTATTAGATTTTCTTCTTAATTCTCTCTTAAAACGATATCTTACATACTTCTGGGCAACTTCGTATCCTCTCATCTCCATGATTCCTGTCTCAACCATGTTCTGAATGTCTTCTACATTCACTGCGTGTGAAGAACTTTTCACCTGATCCGCAACTTTTTCTGCAATTGCCATGATCTGATATTCGTTCATCTGATGAAGCTTTGACACTTCTTCATTCGCCTTTGTGATCGCATTGATGATCTTATCGATATCAAAGGTTACCTCTTCTCCATTCCGCTTGATAATCTTTGTTTTTACATCACCATTCATAGTTTCTCCCTCTTTTATATAAAATTACAAGATTTTGTGCGTTTCCATTTTCTGGGCACAAAATCTTGTTATATTCTTACCATTCGACACAATATGTTGTGTCACTGCCTATATTATATTACACTCTTTTCACCAAAAAAGAAAGGGGTATTTTTTTATTTTAGAGAATATGAAGGTGTTCAAGAAGAATCTTAAATCCCAAAAGTATCAGTATTATGCCACCTGCAAGCTCTGCCTTTGATTTATATTTTGTTCCAAAAATATTTCCAATCTTTACTCCTGCAAATGAAATCAAAAATGTACAGACTCCGATCATAGATGCTGCGGATACAATATGCACATTTAAAAACGCAAATGTAATTCCTACTGCAAGTGCATCTATACTTGTTGCCACTGCAAGCATAAACATTTCTTTTATTTCAATGGATGCATCTGCATTCTCTTCTTCATCTGACAATGATTCTTTCACCATATTAATTCCAATCAGTCCAAGAAGGATAAATGCAATCCAGTGATCAATTGATGTGATCTGATCTTTAAATTGTGTTCCAAGAAAAAATCCAATGATTGGCATCAATGCCTGAAAGCCTCCAAACCATAAGCCAATAATGACCCCTTTTCCCAAAACTTTTTCTCGCATTGCCAGGCCTTTGCAGATTGAAACAGCAAATGCATCCATCGACAATCCAACAGCCAGTGTTAATAGTGTAAGCAAATCCATAAAATTGTCCTCCATATCGAAAAAAAGACTCACAGACGAAAAACCTGCCATAAATTAAGGCTTATCGTCTATGAGTCTCGTTAATTAAGACAGCACCAGATGTTGTCCATCATTGTGTTGATACTGTCACAGATTCTCTGCTAACTACTCCCTCACGGAAATATATAAGATCAATACCGGATGTGCCTCCGGCAAAATATGCCTATGTATCATATCTCAATTGAGAATCTTTGTCAATATCTTTCCTTTACTTTTTGATTACGTTTCTCAAGTTCCAATAAATATTCTTTCACATCAAGTCCGCCTGCATATCCTGTCAGAGAACCATTCATTCCAATCACTCTGTGACATGGAACTACGATCACGATTGGATTTTTATTATTTGCCATACCTACAGCACGGCATCCTTTTGGAATTCCTACACGTTCTGCAATATCTTTGTATGTACAGGTTGTTCCATATGGAATCTCTTGCAATGCCTTCCATACCTTTATCTGAAATTCCGTTCCATAATAAGAAAGTTTCAGATCAAATTTCTTTCTGCGTCCATCAAAATATTGTGACAGCTGAAGGGCTGCTTCTCTGATCAACTCTGTATTCTTCTTCTCGCCTTCTAACTTCTTTATTCCAAAATAAATCCCACAAATTCCATGTCCGTCTTCCTCAATCGTCAGATTCCCGATTGGAAAACGATAATCATAGTAGTACTTCATACGACCATTCCTCCTAAAAATAGGTATACCATATTTTTCCATGGTTGGCAACCACTAACTTGACATGAAGCCATTTGTTGCGTACAATGAGAAGAACTGTATTAAAAAGCAGATGATTATTATATTAATTTTTAGGAGGAATAATAATTGGACCCCAGTACAATATTACAGATTGTCGAAATTATAGTTTTACTTTCGCTTTCCGCTTATTTTTCATCGGCGGAAACTGCATTAACAACGGTAAATCCCCACAGCATGCGTGCTATGGCAGAGGATGGAAATAAAAAAGCTGCATTAGTCTTAAAACTAATCGAGAATCCTAGTCAGATGCTTTCTAGTATTCTGGTTGGAAATAACTTAGTAAATATTTCCCTGACTTCCTTAACAACTACAATCGCAATTCGTATCTTTGGAAGTATGGGAGCCGGAATTGCAACAGCCGTGATCACGATTCTTGTTCTGATCTTTGGTGAAATTACTCCAAAGACTTATGCAACGATCAATAATACAAAAATTGCTTTAAGCTATGCATCCAGTATTTATCTTGTCACAAAGCTATTGACACCAATTGTTTATCTTATCAACAAGCTTTCCACAGGAATTCTTATGATCTTCCATATTGATTCCAAACAGTCCAAACGTATTATGACGGAACGCGAACTTCGTACGATCGTTGATGTCAGTCATGAAGATGGTGTTATTGAAGAAGCTGAAAAAGATATGTTAAATAATGTTTTTGATTTTAAGGAATCCCTTGCTAAGGATATTATGATCCCTCGTATTGATGTAACTTTTGTATCCGTCGATGCTTCTTATGAAGAAGTCCTTGAAATCTTCCGTGAAGCTGGTTACTCAAGACTTCCTGTTTATGAAGGAAGTAAAGATCATGTTGTTGGTATTGTTTATTTCAAAGATGTATACTTCTACCGTAGCCAGCACAGAGGCGAGATTTTCCATTTAAGGGATGTATTAAGAAAACCATTCTTTACTTATGAAACACAGAAAGTTTCAAGTCTGCTTGCACAGATGAGAGAGAAATCCGTAAGTTTCTCTATTGTTTTAGATGAATATGGCGTAACTGCCGGACTGATCACACTTGAAGATATTGTAGAAGAAATATTCGGAGAACTACGTGATGAATACGATGAATCTGAAGAAGATACATTTAAAGAATTACCCGATGGATCCTATATGGTATCTGCTTCATTGAAGCTTGATGATCTTGATGATCTGCTTCACGTAAACCTTGATTCTGAGGATTATGATTCACTCGGTGGATATATTATCGAATTACTTGATCATTTGCCTTCTGAGGGCGAAATTGCAGAAGATGAACACTTTACTTTCAAAGTTGTATCCGTTGATAAGAACCGTATGGAAACCATCCATATCATTCCAAAAGAAAATTCTAATCATATCTCACAAAACTAGATTTATAAACAGCCAGCAAATATATATTTGCTGGCTGTTTTTAGGGGATTTCATCGAAATTTCCTATGAAATAAGAAATCCTGCACTCCATTGGAATGCAGGATTTCTTCGTATCTTATATTCTATTTGAAATATTCTACTCCAGATTCGAAGATCTTTTGATCTTTCTGTCCATAGATATTGATTCCAACATAACTGTCACGACGTTCTGAATGTCCCATCTTACCAAGCACTCGTCCATCTGGACTTGTGATACCTTCAATCGCATGGTAAGAACCATTTGGATTAAATTCCTCGTTCATTGTAGGATCTCCATTTAAATCAACATACTGTGTTGCTACCTGTCCATTTTTAAACAGTTCCTGGATCACATCTTCGTCTGCTACGAAACGTCCTTCTCCATGGGATACCGGAATGCTAAAGACATCATCTACATTCACATTGTTAAACCATGGTGACAAATTAGATGCAATTCTTGTATAAGCAACTTTAGATACATGACGTCCGATACGGTTTGTAGTAAGAGTTGGAGATTTAGCATTCTGTTCTACGATCTTACCTTCTGGTACAAGACCTAATTTGATCAGAGCCTGGAATCCGTTACAAATACCAAGTACAAGTCCGTCACGATTATCTAATAAATCCATAACTGCTTCTTTTAATTTTTCATTTCTAAATGCTGTTGCAAAGAATTTTGCAGAACCATCTGGTTCATCACCAGCACTGAATCCACCTGGGAACATGATGATCTGTGATTCATTGATCGCTTTTTCAAACACTTCTACTGAATCACGGATTCCCTGTGCATCAAGGTTCTTAAATACTTTTGTAATAACATTTGCTCCAGCACGTTCAAATGCTTTGGCTGAATCATATTCACAGTTTGTTCCTGGGAATACTGGAATAAATACGTTTGGTTTTGCAACCTTGTTCTTACATACGTAAATATTTCCTTTTATGTAATGTCTTGTTGTATCAACGATATTCTGACTTCCTTCAGATTTTGTTGGAAATACTTTCTCTAATGGTTTCTGCCATGTATCAATTGCTTCTTCTAATGTAACCACTTCATCACCGAATACAAATTCATGTTTCTCTGTGATCTCACCGATCAGAAGACCAGGAATTCCTAGTTTATGAATGTCTCTTGTATTCATCTCAACAACAAATGATCCAAACTTAGGATCTGTTAAGTCTTTTAATTCTATTTCTTCATCAAAGATAACACCTAATTTATTACCAAATGCCATCTTAGCGACTGCCTCTAAAGCTCCGCCTCCACCGATCGCATAAGCAGATTTGATTGCTCCATCTTTGATCAGTTTTGTGATGCGTTTATATACTTTCTTCACTTCAGAATAGATTGGCAGATTGTATGCATCTGTTGGGATACAAATACGAACCAGTCTGTTTCCTGCTTTCTTAAGTTCTGGTGTGATAATATCTGTTGTCTTCGCTACATCCACTGCAAATGATACAAGTGTTGGTGGTACATCGATATCATTAAATGTTCCAGACATACTGTCTTTTCCACCAATGGATGCAAGTCCGAATCCCATCTGTGCCTGATATGCACCAAGTAATGCTGCAACTGGCTGTCCCCAGCGAGTCTTGTCTTCTCCAAGACGTTTGAAGTATTCCTGGAATGTCAGGCGAATATTTCTATAGTCTCCACCAGAAGCTACAATCTTAGCAATAGATTCTGTGATCGCATAAACTGCTCCATGGAATGGACTCCATTTAGACAGATATGGATCAAATCCATAACTCATCATTGTAACAGTATCACATTTTCCCTTAAGAACTGGAAGTTTTGCAATCATTGTCTGAATTGGTGTTAACTGATATTTTCCACCGTATGGCATTGTCACTGTTGCTGCTCCAATAGAACTATCAAATCTCTCTACCAGACCTTTCTGTGAACATACATTAAGGTCAGATAATGTATTCTTACATACTTCTTCGAATGTTCCTGTCTCATCCTTACGATTAAAGTAAGATTCTACACGGTGAGGAATCTCTACAAATACTTCTGTTTCCTGATGTGCTCCGTTTGTATCAAGGAAAGCTCTTGAGATATTAACGATCTCTTTTCCTCTCCATTTAAGGATCAGTCTTGGATCTTCTGTTACAACTGCAACTTCAACTGCCTCTAAGTTTTCTTCTGCTGAGTATGCAAGGAACTGTTCTACGTCTTTTGGATCTACAACAACTGCCATACGTTCCTGAGATTCAGAAATCGCAAGCTCTGTTCCATCAAGTCCGGCATATTTCTTAGGTACTTTATCAAGATCTACGATCAGACCATCTGCAAGTTCTCCGATCGCTACGGAAACTCCACCTGCACCAAAGTCATTACATTTCTTGATCAGACGGCTGACTTCTTCTCTTCTGAATAATCTCTGGATCTTACGTTCTGTTGGTGGATTACCTTTCTGAACTTCAGCTCCACATGTTTCGATAGATTCTTCAGTATGAACTTTAGATGATCCTGTTGCTCCTCCACAACCATCACGTCCTGTTCTACCACCTAATAAGATAATGATATCTCCTGGATCAGAATTCTCTCTGATAACGTTCTTTCTAGGTGCTGCACCCATAACGGCACCGATTTCCATACGTTTTGCAACATAATCTGGATGATATACTTCATTGACATATCCTGTTGCAAGACCGATCTGGTTTCCGTAAGAGCTGTATCCATTTGCAGCTTCATTTACGATCTTGTACTGTGGTAATTTACCTTTTAGTGTATCTTTTAATGGAACAGTTGGATCAGCAGCTCCTGTTACACGCATTGCCTGATATACATAAGAACGTCCTGATAATGGATCACGGATCGCTCCACCAAGACATGTTGCAGCTCCACCAAATGGTTCGATCTCTGTTGGATGGTTATGTGTTTCATTCTTGAAACTGATCAGCCATTCTTCTTCTTTGCCATCAATCTCTACTGGCACTACGATACTGCAGGCATTGATCTCATCACTTTCTTCCATGTTATCAAGAACTCCGTCTTTCTTAAGACGTTTCATCGCCATTAATGCCATATCCATCAGACAAACATATTTGTCATCGCGATCTTTGTACATCTCTTCAAAGTCATCCATGTAAGAATAATATGCTTCTTCTAATGGTGCACGGTAAAATCCATCCTGGAATCCAATATTTGTAAGTTCCGTAGAGAATGTTGTATGACGACAATGATCAGACCAGTAAGTATCCAGTACACGGATCTCTGTCATAGAAGGATCTCTATTCTCTTCTCCCTTATAATAATTCTGGATATGAAGGAAATCTTTGAATGTCATTGCCAGATTTAAAGAATCATATAATTCTTTAAATTTATCCTCTTCCATATCTTTAAATCCATCAAGAATCTTAACATCTGCAGGTTCTTCAAAATCCATTACTAATGTCTCTGGTTTCTCTGCAGATGCCTCTCTTGAGTCAACTGGGTTGATGCAATACTCTTTGACTGCTTCTAACTGTTCGTCAGTTAAGTCCCCTTTCACAACATAAGTTGTTGCACTTTTGATCAGGGCATCTTCATCTTCGTCTAACAGTTTCACACATTGCTGTGCGGAATCTGCTCTCTGATCAAACTGTCCTGGCAGAAATTCAACGCTGAAAGATACTTCTCCATCGGCAAGTGGTAATGTCTCTTCATACACGTCGTCAACTGGTGGTTCACTAAATACTGTAACCAGTGCTTTTTCATAACTTACATCGGACAGATTTTCGATGTCATAGCGGACAAGGACACGAACGGATTCGACATCCAGTCCAAGATACTGCTTCAATGCTGCATGCAGTTCTTTTGCTTTTACTGCGTAGTCTTTTTTCTTTTCAACATAGACTCTTCTAACTTCTCCCATGATTTCCTCCCATTTATTCATGTAGTTTCTTAATCACCTGAAATGCAGATGCATTTTCCAAAATCGTTGGCTGATTCTCGGCAAAGAATATAATTCCGTCTGCCGTTGAACGAATCTCTGATAAGATTTCTCCATTGTATGGATTCAAAACTTCTCCTAGCAACTGACCTCTGTTGACTTCCTCATTGATCGCTGCAAAACGTCTTAAAAATCCTGGAGCACTTGCTTTAACTGATACAAGATCCTCTTCTTCTATCATACTCGCAATATACCCGTTATGGCAATTATATTTTAAAATACCCATTCGAGTCAAGAATCGAAGTACAGCAGATACTGCCTGTTTGGCCAGATTCACATCGATATTGTCCGTTTCTCCGGAATATAACGAAAATGCATCCGTTCCATTGATCTGCCAGTTATAAGTTAAAGTCGTTTTATCAAAATTTCTTGGTTTGCTTGTTAATACATATGGCAGACCAAATAAACTTGCCAGACTTGTACTTTCTTTTCCTGTTGCTGGCATTCTTACATGCGGTACAAAATCACCACATCGAAAAAATGATGCAAAATGAATTCCATAGCGGAATCCTTTGACCTTCTCAAATAAATGTGCTGCAAGTCTGCTTGTCGGTTCCCCATCAAAATTACCAGGAAACTGTCGGTTAATATCACTGTTATCAGATACCCAGTACTTCATTCCAACATTCATTGAAAAGTTATTGACACATGGAATGACGAGAATCTGATTATCTCCAACGATCGCACCGCTGTTTTCCAATTCTTTTAGGCGTTTGACAAGCTGTGAACATATATATAATTGTTGGTATTCATTTCCACGCATAGCACCTACAATACATGCTGCTTGTTCTGATTCCTCGCTTTGCTTTCCAAAACGATATCCTTCTATCGTAAATTCTCCTCTTAAATAATTGCCTGAGGAATATATAACTTCTTTCTTCATAAATTCCCGCCTCCGATCACTCTGGCAACCAGAGAGCCTTCTGCTACACTTGGATGTTCTCTTAATGTCATTAATATTCCATCTACTGGAGCGATCACTTCTTCTTCTGTCGCTCCCATTAATGGATTCTGTATAATTCCTATGATCTCACCTTTTTTTACTCGATCCTTTAATCGTTTGTATGAAACAAACAATCCACTGAATTCACAGTTTAAATAACAGATCTTATCTTCATTGATAAATGGTACATCATTCTTACCATTTGTCTTGCCTTTCCAAATACCAAGTTCTGCCATCACAGAAAAAATTCCATCAATGATCTGACGGCAATATTCGTAACGGATACGGAATGCTGATCCTGATTCTGTTACCATTGTCGGAATTCCCATTTGATTTAATGCATATGCAAGACTTCCTTCATTGACTGTCTGTGAAGGATGGATCCATACCAGATCTGTATTCATATACTTTGCTAAATGAAGCAGCATCTCATCATAGTCATCATTCAAACGTACTTGAGGAACTTCCTGCAAAAAGATATTACTAGAATGAATGTCTATACAGCAAGATGCCCCTTTGATATCTTCAAGCAGTTTTGCTGCTGTATAATCTTCCAGTCCTCCATTGATATCTCCCGGAAATGCACTGCTATAATCGATATCAGAAATAGGTACTGCTCTTGTTCTGGCATCCAGTCCTAATGGATTGACCGCTGGATAAACATCTACGATTCCCGTAAGATTGTGAAATTCTGCTTTGATCCTTCGTATGATCTCTCCACAGATATACTGGCCTCCAAGCTCATCCCCATAAATTCCTGATACCAGACAGATTCTCTTTTCTTCCCCCGTCACATGATCTGGCATCAAACGATTTCTCTTGATCCTTAACATCTCTCCGATCGGAAGTTTTACAGATACTACTGTGTCTATCATCTTAAAGCCTCTTTTCTATTGTTTTATCTGTGTCGTAATATTCTTTATTTTGTAAAAAGCATTTTTAATATGATCGGTGATAACAAGGTCGTCACAAGTACCATGATAACAACTGGTGCAAAGAAAACTTCTGAAAGCAATCCTACAGAAATTCCTTTCTGTGCAACGATCAGTGCAACTTCACCACGACATACCATTCCTGCCCCAATCTGTACAGATTCACGCTTTCCATATTTACAAAGCAAAGCCCCAAGACCACATCCTGCAATCTTTGAGATCACTGCGATCACACATAAAATAATCGTAAATACGATCAATGTCTGTGTCATTCCATGAATATCAACATTCAATCCAATACTCGCAAAAAATATTGGTGTGATCATCATATAAGATAAAACTTCAATCTTATTGTAAATATAAAATCTCTCTGGAAGTCTGCAAAGAATGATTCCAGCAAGATATGCTCCTGTAATATCTGCGATTCCAAATAACTCTGCAAAAAATGCAAGAGCCAGACAAAACGCTAATGCAAAAACAGGAACTCTTCTTCTATGTCGTTCAATCTCAGGGTTCTTATAAGTAGACAACCATTGGAAAAACTTCTTGATTCCGATTCCTCCAATAATTGAAATTGCAAAAAATGCTGCCATCTTTACCAAAACCATCAGGATTTCCTGAATATGAAATCCTGATGCCCCTCCAAGACTTGTCATTATTGATAATAAGACGATTCCGAGAATATCATCAATAATCGCAGCTCCAAGGATTGCTGTCCCGACTCTTCCTTTCAAATGTCCCATATCCTGCAGTGCTTCTACCGTAATACTTACAGAAGTTGCTGTTAAGATCACTCCGATAAAAATTGACTCTAACATATTTCTTCCATATGCTAACGATAATGCTGCACCCATTACAAGCGGAACTAATACCCCACATAACGCAATAACAAAAGCAGGTATTCCACTTTTCTTCAATTCATCTATGTCGGTTTCAAGTCCAGCCTGAAACATCAGTACTACAACTCCTACTTCAGCCAAATTTAAAATCGAATCTGAAGGATCCACTATATTAAGGACAACTGGCCCTAAAATGATTCCCGCGATCAACGCTCCAACAACTGGCGGCATGTTAAACTTCTTTGATACCAGGCTGAATGCCTTGGTCATTGCCAGAATAATCGCAATATCCAGCAAAAATTTGTATTCTTCCATTGTGTTACCTCCATTATTTCGTATCGTATCACACCTGTTTTTTCTTGTCAATTCTTAGACAAAGTGATCTTTTTTTATCCTTTCCTTGCTTTTTTCTTCTTCCTTTAGTATAGTGAAACAAAAGACTAAGAAAAGAGGTAGCAAAATGAGCGAATTTAACGAACAAGATAATATTATCGAAGAAGAAACTCCTGTACTCCATTTAGAATTAGAAGATGGAACTGAACAAGACTGTGCTGTCATTGCTTTATTCTCTGTAGAAGAATTAAATGATCAAGAATATATCGCACTAGTTTCCGTTGAAGATTTAGAAAGCGAAGATGAAGAAAGTGCTTTACTTTTATATCGTTATAACGAAGATTCTGAAGATCCTGATACTTTCAGTCTTGATAACATTGAAACTGATGAAGAATATGAAACAGTTACTGCTGTCTTAGATGAAATTCTTGAAGATGAAGAATAATTAACTAATAACTATCTATTTCTTTTAGCAAAACTTCGGATGCTTATTAAATTTAAAAAGTCCTGCACATTAAATGCGGGGCTTTTTCTCATATTGAAGTTTTGTTCTGATCACTTTATCAAGTTCGTAATACTGTTCTTCCAATGTCTTTCCAGTTAACACACAGTCCATTGCCATTCCCATAGACTCAAGCATCGTCTCTGTGATCTGGTCTTTATACTGAACCAGAATATTAAGGCGTTCATTAAAATCTGATGCATCAAGAAACTTAAGCAATGGTTCAATATTATTTTCTTGTGCTTCTTCCTCTTCCTGTGTAATTTTCTGAACATTTTCTGATGTTTCCTCATATGCTGGTTCGGCATCTGTTTTTTGTTCAGCTGCTATTTTTACACCTACATGATCTCCTGCATTTTCACAAAGTTCAACTTTTCTAAAACGATATTTTTGTTCTGCCTTTGGATATTTTTTATGATCCACTTCACTTAAAAACATTTCTAGTGGTCTTGCATAGGTTTTATATGTCCCATACAACGCTTGATAGATCACCAACTCTTCTTCTGTCTCCGTGTGTGATGCAACTGTAATGATCTGATAAAGTTTTCCTTTAAAGTGCATATAAAACTCACCAGCTCTTGGTATTGGTCTATTTTCCATCTTCTGCACTCCTTTCTTCCTGCCGTTTTTCAAGTTCCACAAGGAATCTTGATGGCCTGCTGTCTTTATTATATAGCTTTTTTACTGATAAAATATGTAAATATTTCTTTGCCCTTGTCACACCAACATAAAAAAGCCTGCGTTCTTCTTCAACATCTTCCTCTTTCATTGATTTCTTATGTGGAATCACATCTTCATTGACATCTGGAAGAAATACTCGTTCAAATTCCAGTCCTTTTGTGCTGTGCATAGTGCTTACAACCACACCTTCTTTCGACTCTTCGTTTTCTTTTGACTGACGATTCAATTCCTCTGTATATTCTCTGATATGATCAAACCACTCTTCGTATGTATCATATCCTTTGGCACTTTCCTGAAGTTCTTCGAGTACATGTGTGAATTCTTCTTCCTGAATCTTTCGAAATCTTGCATATTCCGAAATGTATGCATTATAACCAACAGACTTTCTGATATAATTAATTGCCATTAATGGAGTCATATTCTTCATGATACGAAGATCTTCCTTAAAATCTTCAACATATTCATACAGCCATGGCTTATCCTTAACTTTCTCAAGCAGATCATCAAAAGAAACTTCTGAATCCGTCAGATACTCACGGCTGATATAACGTTTTGGTCGATTCATCACTCTTAAAAATGTACTTCTTCTCATGTCTCCTCTGGCAAGTTTCATGTAGTCAATAATATTCTTGGAAATCCAATGATCAAAAAGATTCGGCACTGCATCCTGCATATAGAACGGAATATTATATGCCATCAAAGCCCCGATCAACTGTCTCGGTCCCTGATTGGTGCGATAAAGAATCGCAATCTGGGATAATGGTGTTTTCTTTGCCATCTCTTCCCTAATTGTGTATACAATATGCTTATTTTCCTCATAATGATCTTTAAATGTTCGAATCTCAACCTTAGCTTCACTGTATGGCTGTGCTTCCATTTTCTTTTCAAAACGCTTTGTATTATAAGAAATAATATCTTCTGCCGTCTGTACGATCTGCTTTCCACAACGATAATTGCGATTTAATATTACTTGTTTCGTATTCTTAAAATCCTTCGGAAAGTTCAACATAAGTTCTGGTCTTGCACCACGAAACTTATAAATTGACTGATCATCATCACCTACAATAAACAGATTCTGATTTTCTCCGGACAGCATCTTCACAATCTCATACTGAATCTTATTAATATCCTGAAACTCATCAATCAAAATATATGGAAACTTCTGCTGCCACGCCTTCCTGATATCTTCCCGTTCTTTTAATAATTCGTATGTATACACCAAAATATCATCAAAATCAATCCATCGATTCTGATGAAGTTTCTCCTCATATGCATGGAAAATCTCTTTAAACACTTCATCTCCACAACATCCACTATGATAATAATCAAGCGGTATCATCTGTCCTTTTACCAGACTGATCTCCTGAATGACCGAACGCATAAAATCTGCCTCATCTTCTATGTCTAGTTCATGGTCTGTAATGATCTCACGGATAAAATCATATTTCTTATGTTCAGGCAGAATATTATCTGCACTATAATGATAAGCATATTTTAAAATCGTAAAAAATACAGAATGAAATGTTCCAAAAGAAACCGGCAGGGTTTCCCCTGCCAGCCGCCAAAATCGCTCCTTCATCTCATTCGCAGCAGCTCTGGTAAATGTAATGACCAAAATCCGCTGCGGCAGAATCTGATAATGCGATATCAAATATTGAATTCTCTTTGTGATCACAAGGGTCTTTCCTGATCCTGGTCCTGCAAGTACCATCATTGGTCCATCCTTATGCATCACAGCTTCTTTCTGTGCCTCACTTAAATGATTACGCAAGTGCTGCCTCCAGTTTTACAATTGCATCATTGATTCTCTTTAAAGATTCCTCTTTGCCAAGAAGTTCCATTAATTCTGTCGCTCCACCCGGTGTCATCTGCTTTCCGGATACTGCTGTACGAACTGGCCACATTACATAACCATTCTTATACTCATGTCCTTTTGCAAAGGATACTAACATCTCATATAACGCATCATTTGTAAAGTCTTCCTGTGCTTCGATCACTGGATAGATTTCTTTTAATACTGTTAATGAAGTCTCTGGTGTTGTCTTCATCTTCTTATGTTTATACATTTCTACATCATATTCTGGAACTGCTTCAAAGAAATCAATATGTCCCGGAATCTCTGTAAATAATTCAATTCTTGTCTTAACCATTGAAAGAATCTTATCAAAATCCATCTCTCTGTGGATCGTCTCTGTTACATATGGCATAGCCAGTTCTTTGAAACGATCAAAATCCATAGCTTTGATATATTCACCATTCATCCATTTGATCTTATTCATGTCAAAGACTGCTGGTGTCTTAGACATATGTTTGTAATCAAAGATCTCTTCTAATTCTTTTAATGAGAAGATTTCCTGTTCTCCTCCTGGACTCCATCCAAGTAATGCAACGAAGTTTACGATCGTCTCTGGTAGGAATCCCTGTTCGATCAGATCTTCGAAGGAAGAATGTCCTTTTCTCTTACTTAATTTGTGATGTTCTTCGTCTGTGATCAGTGGACAGTGAATGTATACTGGTTTCTCCCATCCAAATGCATCGTATAAACGATTGTATTTTGGTGTAGAAGATAAGTATTCGTTACCACGAACAACATGTGTGATTCCCATTAAATGGTCATCAACAACGTTTGCAAAGTTGTATGTTGGATATCCATCGGATTTGATCAGAATCATATCATCTAATTCGATATTATCTACTGTGATCTCTCCGTAAATCTCATCTACGAAAGATGTTGTTCCTTCTGTTGGGTTATTCTGACGGATTACATATGGTACTCCTGCATCTAATTTTGCCTGAACTTCTTCTTTGGATAAGTTTAAGCAGTGCTTGTCATAATGACTGATCACAACATCTCCTGATTTTACTTTCAGTGTGTCTAATCTTTCCTGATCGCAGAAACAATAATATGCTTCTCCTTTATCGATCAACTCTTTCGCATATTTTAAATACAGTCCCTGAGCCTGTCTTTCACTCTGAACATATGGTCCAACGTCTCCACCAACATCTGGCCCTTCATCGTGATTCATCCCAGCTTTCTTAAGAGTATTGTAGATGATCTGTTCTGCTCCTTCTACCTGTCTTTCCTGGTCTGTATCTTCAATTCTTAAAATAAAATCTCCGCCTGCATGACGTGCGATCAGATATGCATAAAGGGCTGTTCTTAAGTTACCTACATGCATACGCCCTGTAGGGCTTGGTGCAAATCTTGTTCTTACTTTGCTCATGATTTCCTCCCATTGGTTTTTAATTCTATCTTTCTATTCTACAAAACTTATCTTTCTTTGTAAAGAAGCAGTCTTGCTGATTTTTGTTAATTTATGCTGATTTTTTGAAATAGTCTATCCTAAATCTCATTTAAGATCCTGCTTGCTTCTTCAAATGGTTCTAAAGTTCTCTTTAGAATTCCCTGTGTTGCTGCAATAAAGATTCCATAATTGACGATTGGAACCCCTGCATCTTTGACTCTTGCGATACGGTTCTTCATCTCTCTTCTATTTAATGTGCATCCTCCACAGTGAATAACCAGATCATAAGTATCAAGATCATCTGGAAATGAATTTCCACTGCTTGTATGAATATCAAACGTCTTGCCTGTATACTGTTTCAGCCATCTTGGGATTTTCACCGTTCCGATATCATCACACTGCCTGTGATGAGTACATCCTTCTGCGATCAGAATCTTTGCTCCGTCTTCTAGATGTTCTAAAGCTTTGACTCCTCTGACTTCCTCTTCCAGATCTCCTTTGTATCTTGCAAACAGGATTGAAAATGAAGTTAGTTTAATATCTTCTGGAACGATCTTTGAAACCTTTCCAAATGCCTGGGAATCTGTGATCACTAAGGCTGGTTTCTTGCCGATTTCTTCTAATGTCTTTTCTAATTCTGTCTCTTTCACAACGATCGATGCTGCACCCGCTTCCAAAAGATCACGGATCGTCTGCTGCTGTGGCAGGATCAGTCTGCCTTTTGGTGCTGCACTGTCAATCGGTACGACTAAGATCACAAAATCATTTGGACAAACTAAATCTCCTACGATCTTTAATGTATCATCATCGGTTGGAATCAGTTTCCCAATCTCTTCTTTCAACTCCCAGATACCTTTTTTATCCTTGGCACTGACGAAACATGCTTTGTCTTCTTCCCATTCTTTTGCATCAGTAAGATCCATCTTATTGTAGACTTTAAGATAAGGAATCTTCTTTTCTTCGATCAGACATATCATATCTTCTTCAAACTCTGTCATGCCTGCGGTCGCATCCATGATCACGAGTGCTATATCAGCTTTTGCCAATACTTCTTTTGCTTTCTTAACACGCTTTGCTCCTAATTCTCCTTCGTCATCAAGCCCCGGTGTATCGATCATAACAACCGGTCCTAATGGAAGAAGCTCCATTGCCTTGTATACAGGATCTGTTGTTGTTCCTTTGACATCGGATACGATCGCTAGCTCCTGATTAGTCATTGCATTGATGACACTGGACTTTCCGGCGTTTCGTTTTCCGAATAATGCGATGTGAATCCTGTCTCCTCTTGGTGTTGCATTTAAACTCATAAGATTCCTCCTGTCTGTCTTTATGGATCGTTAACTTTTTTATCTTTGTGCCTTACGATAACCTGCTGCCTGTGCTTCCTTTTCACTCTTAAATGTCACTAAATATTTTGATGTTCCCATACGGTCATAGTCTCTTTGTCCCGGACAATGATAAACTTTTGATCTGCTGTTTCCTCGAATTTCCTGTGAAGTACTTGTTTTCGTATTTGTTTTCGCTGCTGTTGTATTTTTATTGCTTCTGTAACTTTTGCTGTTTGAATTGTTACTGCTGTCTGAACTGTTGCTGTTATTGGAAGAATTCTGATCTGTATGATATTTCTGGCTTGCTTTGGAATTCTCTGTTGTCACCTCTACGCTGCTGTCTGCTTCACTGTCTCCTGTTTCATAATCAATCTTCACTCCATCCTGTACGTTATATACAAAGACATTAAACTTGATATCTTCTCCCTTATCTTCCACAGACATCGCTTCCATCTGTACCCCTTTGGCTACCAGATCATCTCCGTCAAAGACTGGTGTGACTCTGTATAATACATGGTTTCCTGTCTCACGGACATAGTCACCGACCATCTCTTCATATGGTAACATTCCATCCACGTTAAAAGATCTTGTTCCTGTGATCAGGTTCTTGTTATTGGCATTCTCACCGGTCAGCTGGTAAGCGATCAAATGACAACGGTTATATAGATATTTCCCATCAACGTTATTGTATTTTGCTGTATGCCATCCGGTTGGTTTTACCATACCGATTGTTCCGCGTTTTCCTTTTGGCATGATATCTTTTCCAACACACGCTTCCGCCACCTGACATCTTCCTTCAGAGTCAAGTCTGCTGTAAGACTCGTAGGATTTTGTTGTCAGATCTTTGGATGTAAAATCTGGATTATTATTGTCAACAGCAACCGTCATATTCCCTGAAAAATCCGGAATATTGTCAGATGATACAGATTTGGTGGAAGAATTTGTACTTCCTTTGCTGCTTTGTTCGTTCTGTGTGCTTTCGTCATTACTGCTATTGCCTGTACTCTGGCATCCTGCCAGTGATACCGCCATCATTCCTGCGATCAGCAGAGCATATAATTTCTTTGTTACTCTCATCATCAACTGTTTCTCCTCTTGTTATATTCTTTTCTGATCTAGCTTATTGTTTTGGAAGATAGATCTGTTTTGTAATCTCGTGAGTGGAACCTTCGATCTGTTCTTCTTCTGCAAGTTTCCATTCCTCAAGATTCACATCCAGTACCTGATCGGACGGATAGACTTTATTCCAACGGAAGATCACGATCTCTTCAATCTGATCTATCACTGGTTTTAATGGAAGATTCTCTACAATACAAGTCTCCCCTTTTCCTGCCTTGTGTAAGCAATCTTCACAAACAATCGGATCGTTGATCTCTTCATACAACTTCTCTGTATATGCATTCATATAGACCTTCTCCCCTTTGGTCATCTCCGCAATATACTCTCGCAAGCCTCGATCCTGACTCTGCCTTCGATCATTAAACATCATACCGTTGTTGTTGTCTAAGCATAGAATTATTATCATTCTTTCCATTCTCCAATCGTACTTATGTTCTATTTATGTATTATATCTTGTGCGAGAGGATATTGCAATAAAAGAAGCTCTGAATTTCTCCAAAGCCTCTTCTTACTTTTCATTCTTTTTTGTATTCTAATTGTATTTATGACACTGCTTTCATCACTTTTTCTCTCATAGGCTGTGTCATTTTCTCTGGTTTTAAGATCTCTTTTAATTCTTCTTCCTTTAACAGACCTTCTTCTAATACCAGCTCTTTTACAGAAATTCCTGTTTTTAGTGATTTCTTTGCAATCTCAGCAGACTTTGCATATCCGATATATGGACATAACGCTGTTGAAATTCCAACACTTTTTTCAATATATTTTTCGCACTGTCCGGCTTCGGCTGCCATCGTGATCGTATAGTCATGTCCAATGATCAGGTATACAACCTGTGATACAACTTCTGGAATCACTGGGTTGATCTTTCCTGGCATGATGGATGAACCATTCTGTCTTGCTGGAAGATTGATTTCTGATAAACCAGTTCTTGGGCCAAATGACATTAATCTCAGGTCATTGGATATCTTGGAAATATCAACGGCACATGTTTTTAACACCCCGGATACACTGACAAATCCATCTAAGTTCTGTGTGGCATCGATCAGATCATCTGCCTGTTTTAATGAAATTCCTGCAACTTTGCTTAATTCATAAGAAATGTTTGCAAGATAGTAAGGGGCTACATTGATCGCTGTTCCATTGGCTGTTGCTCCGATGTTTAAGACTTTCATCTCATCCATAACATTTTTTAGTCTCTTAATATCCCTTTTTAAAACATGTGCAAATGCTCCAAAACTTTGTCCTAGTCTCATTGGAACGGCATCCTGAAGCTGTGTTCTTCCCATGATGTACAATGCTGTAATCTCCTTTGGTTCCACCAAGGATTTCTATCGCACGATTGGCAATCACTTCGTTTGCATTCATATTGGCAGAAGTTCCAGCCCCTCCTTGGATTGCATCCACGATAAACTGATCTCTTAAATTTCCATCCAGAATCTCATCACATGCCTGAATGATCGTCTAAGCGATTTGCTGGTCAAGTTTTCCAGACTTTTCATTCGTGATCGCTGCTGCTTTTTTGACCATTACGATGCTGTCGTCTTGTTTCAAGATTTTATGTGTTGAAGCTTAACACAGTATGCAATGTTCGTAAACCTTAATCCTGTCTTTCCAAATTTAAAGTTCAAATTTTGTGTTTCAGCTTTTCTTTTTTTAATGAAAGTCTTGATTTACTTTAAATAATTAAGCGGTTGGAAGCGGAAGGAATTCTGACTGGATTTCATGCTTCTGTTGACCCGATCCAACTTGGTTATCATATTAAAGCATATATCAGTCTTGAGATCAGCCCTGCACAAAAACCCGAAGTTTATCCTTTTCTTCGAGCTCATCCAAATGTACTGGAATGTGATTGTGTAACTGGAAATTATTCTGTGCTGCTGAAGGTTGCTTTTCCTAGTACGATGGAACTGGATGAATTTATTGGGAAATTGCAGCACTTTGGGAAGACTAGTACGATGATCGTGTTTTCTACGATCGTTGAGAATCGTTGGGTGGTTTCTGAATAGTTGATTTGTTTTTAATTTCTGTTATCTAAAATAACAGGGTAAAATTTTACATATGGAACATTTTCTTTTATAATTTGTGCAACCTTTTTACTTATTATAATTTCCCTATACTCATCGTAAAATTCATATGTCTTATTTACATCCTTTAAATTGTTTATTCCTTCTTCTGTTATTCTTTTCGATATGAAATAGAAAATGTTTTCATTTTCTGTCATATTTATTCTTTCACATTTTTCACATTGATTTTCAAATTTATAATTTTCATCAATATAACTTTTCTGTGGTAATATATTATCAGTAATAAAAGTATATCCTAATATTTTTTTACTTTTGCTTATAATCGGCTGAAAATATTTTTTATCTACTCCTGATTCTTTTAATTTCTCCACCAGTTTTGGTAATAACAACAACTCTCCTGTTCCATCCAAGCCTGCAAACCCATAATCATTCTCATGTTTTTTTATATATCCTTTCGGTTGTGCATAAAATAAGCTATTTGTTTTTTCTTTACTATGACAACTTTCACATTCACTATATTCATTTTCAATATCTTCGTATTCTTCACAGTAATATTCTGGAAAACATAAAACGAATGCTTTTGCCTTTTCAAACTCTTCATCTGTAATTTTAACACCATAATTTAAACAAATAAATTCTACATCTTCTTTGTTTGATTTATAAAATTCAATTATTTGTTTATATAGTTCTGAATCTTGATTAATCTTATATGTATATTCTCCAGAAAATCGATTTCCTGTTCTGTATTTCTTTAATCTGTATATGAATCTAGAAATATTTTTTTTACTTTCCAATCTGTTTCTTCATCATTATAACTTAATACAATTTCTACATTAACTTCCAATTTCGTCTCCTCCTGTTATCACTACAATTTTGCTGCTTTTGAATTGTAATTTTACCTTTAAAAATCCAGAAATTACCAATCACCAATTCATTGGGTCCCGATTTTATATGATCTAAATCTGTTTCACTTATTTCTTTTTCTATTATTTTTTTCTCTGTTATATGATAATCCGTATAATCAAACTTGCCTGCATATACATGAATTCCATCTCTTTCATTCTTAATCATATCAATATCATCCTTAATTAAGATACTCTTAATAAAGTCGCCATTCTTGTTAAATTTCTGAACGACACCTAACATTCCAGTCGCAACATATATATTCCCTTTGTCGTCAATGGTTGCTTTAATAAAAGAATCTTTTTTATTTTGTAATTGTATATTACATACTATCATTGTTACAAAGTCTTTAACATTACTTACAGTAAAAATATTTCCCGAAAATATTGATCTATTTCCGAATTACTTGGAAATAGTTTTTTAATTTCTCGTAAATACCATTTTCTTTTTTTTATCCATTTTTTTCTCTTTCCTTGTAAAATGCAAATATAAAAAATATACACTTCGAATTTTTCTTGATTATTATCATATAGTTTTTTTATTATATTTTTTCCTTCATCAACTATATTATAAATATCATTTTCCTTATTTAAGAAAAATAAATATTCTGTGGTTGCATAAAAATAACCTGTAAGTAATTGTATTTTGATATTTTTTTTAAAAAACCTTTTTTGATATTCTACTAATTCAAAAAAAAGTTTTTTTTCATAACAATCTTTCTTATAATAATCTATAACATTCTCCATATAAACTTCTTCTAATGCCATCCAAAGCTGTGTATATAAAAGTAAGAAAATATCATCTCTCTTATTTTGTTTCCACAAAATATATAACTCTCGATTCGTTTTTCCAGTTTGATTTAAAGAAAAAAATGGCTGATTATCATAAACCAATTGTTTTAACCCATGCATCACTTAATTTTACAACTCCTTTCTTAGCTATACATGTACCTTCGATAATTTTCCCTTTATAATTGTATACAAATTTATATACAATTTCTTTTCCTTTAGTTTTTCCTATAGCTTCCATTTTTCCACTTTTCATTTCCTTTTTTACAATTGGTTTTACATACTTCCACTGATTCTTTTTTGTTACTTTTGTCCACTCATGTTTACTCTGCATAATGTGCCTTACTTTATTTTGATCAGAAGCTACTCTTCTTATTGCACTATTGACTCCTTTTACCGCTAATCCACTACTTGATGATGCTCCCATAGCAACACCGATACCATAACCTGCAAATGCTCCTATAATGGCTCCTACTACAGCTCCTTTAATTCCATATGTTGCTATAAATAAATTTCTTTTTTTCCCTTTATATCCTAATCTTTTAGCAACTAATCTACCTTTATATGAACCAGCTATTGCACCAACAATTCCTCCTACTCCGACACCTACTAAAACTGCTGTACTTACTAAAAAATGCCCACTAGGATCCACATAATTCACTGGATTATAATACCGTGCATTCAGATAATACAATCCCGTACTCTGATCATAGATTCCACCAGTATAACACACTTCATTTTTCGCCTGATCATCTCCATGAATAATTGTCTCTCCATAATCCGTATACTGATAGGTTGCATCTGCACTTCCATCTTCTTTCACTAGGCTAGTTGTACTTCCCTGAATATCTTTATTATACAGATAATATTGCGTATCATCCCCTTTGAATCTCTCAGTTGCAAGGATATTTCCTTCTGTTCCAATCAAGTTCTGTGAGTTTTGATTTCCATCACTTTTTCTGTCTCTAGATCAGTGTAGATCATCTCTTTAACACGGTCAAAACTGTCATAGATATAAACTTTTTGAACTGCCTGATCACCATTCTTTAACAGATTCCTGTAATCCTTGATTTCTTTAACTTTTCCGTACGCATCATAGGTATAACTTCTGAGGACTTTCTCTGTTGTCTGATTCTTGGAATACAGTTCTCCTTTGATCTCCTGCAGCCATCCGTTTTCATCATAAATATAAGATAATGACTGGAGTCCATCTTTGGTGGTCGGATAGGATACCTTACTGAGATTTCCATCCTCATTATAAGTATATCGGATCTGATGGGCTTTGATATCATCTGCCGTTGGCTGGGCATTCTGACTGATCTCTGCAAATGCTGTGAGCCTTCCTCTTTGATCATAAGTATATTCTGTATAACGATATTCGCTAATCAGCGACTTCGTAAGGTCTCAGGGAACTTAAGTCCTTTCTATTTACATAAAATAATAATTATCTCTATTTACTTCTATTTTTTTTATTTTAAACCCATGCGAATGATCTTTAAATCCTGGAACTATTGCTTGATATTTCTTTTTTACTTTCCTTGCTTTTTTATAACTACTATAATATCCTATATTCATAGATGCTATTCCTTTGTTTTGCTTTTCGTATATTAACTTATAAACATACATATTTATTACATATCTCCTTTCAAATCGTCACTGCAAAAATAACCATCTTTCCACTCCTCATGATTTATTATATATTTACTTATGTAAAAGTCTTCCTCATGTCCTATAAATCTTGGTTGTGTTTTAAATCTTTCTATTGCTTTTTGAGCTAATTGTTCAGATGAATATACTGCAATTACCTGTTCATCAGATTTTCCACTCTCTTCATCTAAATACCACCAACTCAGTTCATACACTATCATTTTATTTTTCCTCCTCATAATTTATTTCCTATGATATTTTATTATACGGCTATATTCTGATTCAGATCCTTTGCGCCAATTCCCTTTTCCGTATTTTTCATTTAGTATTCTTGTTGCATATTGTTTTTTACTTTCTCCTTTCTTTTGTTTTTTATATTTTGACCACTCTAGTGCATTTGTGGATCTTTCTTGCTCTTTTTTGATTCACCTTTATTTTTAGTATTACTTTTTGATTTACTTTTACTATACATTATCCTATTAAATGTTCTCCATGTAAGCCATACAGATATTTTAGTTTTAAAAGTAACTCTTTTTCCTGCATATCGTGTCTTGATTCTTCGTCTTTTCCAAGTTGAATATGATACATAAAATACCACTCCTCCGGCAACTATCTTTACTAACGTATACAATGCCACTGCATAATGTCCACTAGGATCCACATAATTCACTGGATTGTTTGCACAATACACGTATAAATGTTGCGTATCAGGTTTATCATTTTCTCCATGATAAGTATCTTCTGTTAGGAATCTTCCATCTTCTGGATTATAATATCTGGCATTCAGATAATATAGACCTGTACTCTGATCATAGATCCTTTTGTCCCAACCTATAATCTCTGTCCAAATTTATAAATAATCATCTCAAAAAGGATTTAACTCTAAGTTCTGCCCATTGAAGCTGATCAAAACAATTCCTGTCATCGCAACAATAAATCCCATGTGACTTCGTAAGGTCTCAGGGAATTTAAATTCACTTAAGTTTTCGCCCCTACTTAACAGATTCGGACAAAAATTTTGCTTCTTTTTCCATTTTTTTATCTTTATAAAATTGAATTAAAGAAATTCTTTTTCCATTCTTCTTTAAATTTCCATCATTATCTACTCCATCAACTCTTATATTTATTTCAGCATCTTTATCAATATAATATTTTAATAATTTAATATTTTCTTCTGAAGTTCTTTTTTCATAATCATAATACCCTACATAAAATAATACATTAGCACCATAAATATCTCTCTTGTTTACATCTGCTCCCTCTTTTATTAATATCTGTGACATTTTTATTGCATCTTTAAAATCAGGTAATGTGGCCGCTATCATTAGCGGAGTTTTTCCAGACTTTTTAAAAATTTGATTTACTTTTTCTCCCTGATTTAATTTCTTCTCTACACCTTTGTAATTACATGTTATAATATGGTATTCCAAATTAGTTTTTTTACCCTCATAGCTAATTAGTTCTCTACTTACATTATCTTTGTCTAAATATTCATCTATATTATTATTTACAACTTTTAACCAAACCATATTTGCAGCTACATAAAACATAATCATTATTAAAACTATAATAGAAATTTTTTTCATATATTGTCACCTCTTTAATCAGAACCACTATAAGGGAGCAAAGTTCCTTTAATTAATCATTTATAGTCTCAGGGAGTTTAAATATAATTAGTTCTCTTCTTATAATATTCTGCTTTAATTTTTAATGTCCATGTTGGACTGCATAATAATATATTATATTGGGAATCCTTTAATAGTTTAATTTTTAATGAATCTTTTGGGTTATTATATTTTTGGTAATTAATCTTTCCTTTTTCTATATTTTTTAATATATACTTTTCATCTTTAATTTTAAAAGTAAAAATACCATTCCATACATCATAATTAAATTTATTATTATTTCTTTTTTTATTAAAACTTTTTTTAGAATTATTTATTGCTTGAATAATATCAACTTCTTTTGCTTTTATTTCTAAGTAAAAATCATCTCCTATTTCTATTTGAATTAAGTTTTTATTGTTATCAATTTCCAATGTATATAGTATTAATTTACTTTCACTTGCCACCAAGCTATATGAAATTTCATCACACATACTTTTAATCTTTCTATTTTCTTGTTGATCAAAAAAATACTTTTCCCAATATATTTCTTCAATATCTTTTATATAAATTTTTTTTCTATTTTTTAACTCCGAATTTATAATATAAATTTGTAAACATTTTTCTTTAAAAAAAAATTCAATATTTTCAATATAATCTTCATATTCATTTAAATCACAATAGTTCATTTTATCACCGTATCACTTTTCAAATATTTTATGCACATTGGGTACCGTAGACCTTATAATATCTGACAATTTTCATATATTCATCATTTCTAAGATTCTTGCTTCTATTTTTCTAATTTCTTCATTCTGCACTCTTTTATTGTACCTCTATTTTCTGACTTCATAAGGTCTCAGGGAGCTTAAGTTTTTGTACTGTGAGGTTCCTGTTTTTGTCTATTGACATTATTTATGAATTACAGAAATGCTTAAGATTCTATAAATACATTCTCATTAAAATATTGCATAATTTTTTCTGTTTCATCTTTAAATGTTTTATAAAAACTAAAATCACAAAAAATTACAAAAATTATAATATACAATCCCCAATACCTATTATTTGTAGTAATCATAAGTATAAGAAGCGAACTAATAATCAGTAGTATATTTGTTATTATTATTATAAGTTCAGCTTCAAAATATAACGAATATCTCATTGTCATTATAGTATTTTCACCATTAGAATACATCTTAATTTTTATTTTTGGAACAAATCCCCTATTTTTATAATACGGAATAGTATATAATACTATAGAATCTTCCATTTCTTTAATAAAAAACTTTTCTTGATTTGGTATGAAAAAGATAGAAGTACGTCTTTTTTTACTACTTATATTATACAATTTCTTTTTTATTTCTTTTTCAGTTAGTTTAGTTTTTATTTCTTTATCTATTTTATACATAGTTTGCTCCTTATAAAGAAATAAATCTCGGAATCTTTTATTAATTAACCATCCCTATTTTTAATATATTTACAATTCATCATTTGTGACTAAAAATCAAGATTCCGAGATTTCGTAAAATTATTTACTTCTACACATTCTTATTTTTTTGTTTTTTGATACAGCAACTTTTACAAACATGTTTCCCAGAAAATATATTAAGAAACTATTTACTTTCTTTTTAATAATTGTATATCTTCTTCATCTACTCCCAAAAATGAAATAGTGTCTATATTTTCTTTTTTTAATATTGCCTCTCCATCATCCTCTCCGTATTCTGTTAATTTTGAAACGATTACTTTATTATCGTCAATTTTATTTATAACTCCTTTAATTGGGCATTCATCATCTTGTATCATTTCAATTGATACTATATACTTATTATTCATACAAATTTGAAATATATTATTCTTTAAACTAACTTTATCTTGTAGTTTTAAATCAATATGTCTTTGATTCTTTTTAGAATATAATTTTTCTATTTTTTTTTCATACTGCCCACTTATCTCTAAATGCATAACACTATCTATTTTTTTCAGAATATACCCATCTGCTAATCCATGAGGTGTTATATGTTTAATTAAAAAATCTTGTCTTCCAATTGCGTAAATATATCCTTCCAAAAACATCGAAGTATCATCTTCATTGCAAAATATACTAACTATATTATTATTTTCTTTTATCTTTATCAATTCTTTAATCATATTTACTCCTTCTTCCATCATATCTTGTCTTCAGACTATGATCTTTCCATGTAGAATAAGATACATTCCACCAGTATAGCACACTTCATTTTTCGCCTGATCATCTCCATGGATTGTTGTCTCTCCGAAATCCGTGACTTCGTAAGGTCTCAGGGAACTTAAGTTCATACAGTATCCTGATATGTCGTTTTCATTCTCCCCTTATGCTTGGATTGTAACATTTCACCATTTTACAGGCAATCAGATTCAGTTTTTTCGTCGTTTAATACAAAAAACTTTTTTATTTTTGTGAAATATTATGGTTGACTTTTTTAATAAGTATACCTACTTAATATATTGTTCCATTACTATACAAAAAAAGAACCCTGATAACTAAATTACCAAGGTCCTTTCCATATTCCCGTAAGAAACTAAATCATATAATCTTAGCTTCTTGCTCTTTCTTCTAATAAAGCTTTTACTTCTGCTTCTGTTTCTAACTGCATTACTTCATCAACTAATGCTTTACATTCATCCATTGTCCACAGAGACATTACTTTTCTTGTAGCAAGGATTGCTGTAGCACTTACTGAGAATTCGTTTAATCCGAATCCTAATAATACTGGTACTAATAATGGATCGCTTGCTGCTTCTCCACACATACCTGCCATGATGTCTTCTTTGTTTGCAGCTGAGATGATATTTCTGATAGAACGAAGTACAGCTGGATTGTATGCAGAGTACAGATATGCAACATCTGGGTTACCTCTGTCGGCTGCCATTGTGTATCCAGTTAAATCGTTTGTACCGATACTGAAGAAGTCTGCTTCTTTTGCAAGAATGTCAGCAATTAAGCTTGCTGCAGCAGTTTCCATCATAACACCAACCTGGATGTCTTTGTCGTATGCGATACCTTCTGCATCTAATTCCTGTTTCAGTTCTTCGATGATCGCTTTGACTGCACGAAGCTCGTCTACACATGTTACTAATGGTACCATGATACGAACTTTACCGAAGGCACTTGCACGTAATAATGCACGAAGCTGTGGTTTGTAAATATCTTCTTTTCTCTGTAAGCAGAAACGTACTGCTCTGAATCCTAAGAATGGATTCTCTTCTGTTGGAAGTCCAAGATATGGAAGTGCTTTATCTCCACCGATATCCAGTGTACGGATGATCACTGGTTTACCGTCAAGAGTTTCAGCTACTTTCTTGTATGCTTCAAACTGAGCTTCTTCTGATGGAATCGCATCGCTTTCCATGAATAAGAACTCAGATCTGAATAATCCAACACCTTCTCCATCACGCTCTAAGACACCTTCTGCTTCGTCTGGTCCACCGATGTTAGCAACCAGTTCCACAACGTGTCCGTCTGCTGTCTGGGATTTCTGTCCAACAAATTTCTGAAGGGCAGCTTTTTCTTCTAAGAATTTTGCTTTCTTAGCTTTATATTCTTCTACAACAGATGCTTCAGGATTGATGAATGCTTCTCCTGTTGATCCGTCAAGAACAACTTCATCTCCATCGTTCACGATAGAAACGATGTTTTCGATACTAAGAACTGCTGGAATTTCCATAGATCTGCAGATGATCGCAGAGTGAGATGTCTTACCACCGATCTCTGTTAATACACCCTGAACATTTGCAGGATTGATTCCTGCTGTCATAGATGGTGTTAAATCTTCTGCTACTAAGATTGTTCCTTCTGGAACTGCACTGATATCTACTTCTTCAATTCCAAGTAAGATCTTAATTAAACGAGTTTTGATGTCGCCTAAGTCAGATGCTCTCTGCTGTGTCAGTTCATCGTCTGCCATAGCGAAGATCTGTGCGAAGAAATCGCAAGCTTCTTCTACAGCAGCTTCTGCGTTGATCTTCTCTCCATCGATCTTAGCTTCGATCTGTTCTGAGATCGCTGGATCCTGGATCATCATGATATGACCTTCTAAGATCTCTGCTTCCTGCTCACCAGCAGTTACTTTCATGGATTCAACCATCTTCTGAGTCTTCTCAATGAAAACTTCAATTGCATCGCTTAAACGTTTTTTCTCTGCTTCTGTATCTTCGATAGACTGTTTTGTGTAATTAAGTTCTTCTTCCTTAATCTTAACAATCTTACCGATACCGATACCAGCAGATGCTCCTATACCTTTATACATGTTGCCACCCGTCCTTTATCAAATTATATGTTACACCCATTATGAGCAGTGATTATTCACCTAATCCAGATTCAATCAGTTCTGTTGCATGTGCAAGAGCTGCTTCTTCGTCTGGACCTTCACATACTAATTCGATTTCAGAACCACATTTGATACAAGCTCCGATGATGTTTAATAAGCTTTTAGCGTTGATTTTTTTATCTTCGAATACGATTGTTACGTCAGATTCGAATTTAGTTACAGCTTTCGCTAAAACTCCAGCTGGTCTCATGTGTAATCCCTGTTCGTTTTCAATGACAAATTTCTTTGATACCATAATTGTTTCTCCTTCTCACATATAAAATATTTTAATTTGTCTGGATCTTTGACTGGCTTGTCCTTGTACTCATTCTTGTGCAATTTCTTAAAAATGCATAAAAAAAGACCTACTTTAACAAATGTTCACACTTATTAAATAGGTCTTGCCTGCCTTACCAGTCACAATCCAAAATCTGATAACATTATAATATCAAATTCTGACGCATAAGTCAACCTAGATTTATATCTGACCACTTGTTTCAAGGATCAGCCTTTTTACATAAATGATAAGATACATTTTCTCATCCGCAGATAATTTACAATCATAATGCTGTTCAATATGTTCCACGATCTTCTGACTGCACACATAGGCTTCCGGATATTTTTTCTGATTTCTTTCATAAAATTCAACATCTGCTTCTTCATCTTCTTCCATCGGATGTTTCTTTGACATGATTTCTGTCTCAAGATATTGAAGATGCGTTGCAAACCGCTGATATGCCGGATGTTCTGGATTAAGAACGATTTCGTAGAATTCTTGAATAATTGCCATAACTTCTTGAACAAAAGAAGACTTCCCGCTTAAATCCAATGTAAAAATCTTCTCAATCTTGTTTTTATCTAATTCATCTCCTGCTTTTTTTCGGAAACCAATTCCCTTGCCCATCAAAATAACTTCCTTGCCGTTTGCATCAAATGTACTAACAACATTGTTATTAATTACTTTCTGAATGATCACTTTCAATTCCTCCTAGATGTTTCCAAGAATCTCTTTTGGGATATATGCTTCTACATAAATTCCATCTTCTCTATATTCTTCTTTCAAAAGCTGTCCATGAGTTCTGATCTGTTGAATCTTACCTGCATCCTGATAATCATATAATTTCTCTAGATATAATTTCTGTTTCTGCAGAATCTTTTCAATATTCTCTAATAACTGGTCAGTCCCCTCTCCTGTCTTTCCTGAAATTCTTACGACCGCTTCTGCATTTTGATCTTTTAAAATCTCATCTCCATTCAAAAGATCGATCTTATTAAATGCTGTCACGATCGGCGATTCATTCGCACCAAGTTGCTTTAATGTTTCGTATACCGCCTCCATCTGCTTTTCTTTCTGCGGATTAGAAGCATCAACAACATGCAGGATCAGATCACTGTATTTTGCTTCTTCCAATGTACTTTTAAAAGCCTCTACTAAATGATGTGGAAGTTTGCGGATAAATCCGACCGTATCTGTCATAAGAATTGTCTGCCCGCCACTTAAATCCAGACTCTTTGTTGTTGGATCAAGGGTGGCAAACAACTGATCTTCCTCATAGACACCTGCATTTGTAAAATGATTCAGAAGCGTTGACTTTCCAGCATTCGTATATCCAACAATACACACAACCGGAAGATGATTCTTCTGGCGCTGTTTTCGCTGTACTTCTCTGTGCTTTACAACATCACGGAGTTCTGCCTTAAGTCTTGATATTCTCGTTCGGATCAAGCGACGATCCATCTCAAGTTTCTTTTCTCCAGGTCCTCTTGTTCCAATTCCTCCTCCAAGCCTTGATAACGCTTTTCCCTGTCCGGTAAGTTTGGATGCACGATATTTCAGCTGTGCAAGTTCTACCTGTATCTTACCCTCTCTTGTAAATGCCCTCTTAGCAAAAATATCAAGAATGATCAAAGTTCTGTCCATTACCTTTGTATCTAGTACATCACTAAGATTCCCCATCTGCGCAGGAGATAACTCATCATCACATACAATACCTATCGCATCTGTTCCATATAACAATGCTTTAACTTCGTCAATCTTTCCTTTTCCAATATAAGTTCCCGGATGCGGAGCTTCTCTTACTTGAATCACTCTTGCTGCAACCACTGCTCCAGCAGTCTTTACCAATTCTTCTAATTCATCGAGAGATTCTTCTGCCTCTCTCACGTCCTGATCGGCCACTGCAACAAGAATAACCTTTTCAATAATCTCTTTCTTGATCTCTTCCATAATGACTCTTTCCTATTCCTGATTTAATATCTGCATTACCGCCATCGCAAATGCCTTTTCTTTTGCTGTTTTGATCTGTGTTGGTTTTCTCATCAAAAGATCCTTATCACTTCTTTTTCTGACATCTTCCGCATATTTATTAATATCAATCCCTAGATATTCTGCACAAGTTCTTCCTTCTATTTCCATGTCATTATCAGTCACTGCCCATGCATCAATAACTCGATGATCTTCTGGATTTACCGCGATCATCAATGTCATTGCTTTAGAAAACACATTTGTCTGTGAAAATCCCATAGCAACCTTTGCATTGGCCCCATATTGTTCTTTAAATTCTTTATACATCTGTGAGACATATTTTGAACGCTGATTCTGCATATAAGAATAGCAGATAAATAACAGAATACAAAATATGATCAACACTCCTATTATCAAAATAAACATCTTATTCCATCTTCCTTATAATTTTTCCTCTATCACGGAGCGTTCATGTTCTGCAACATTCTCAAAGAAATCGTTCTTCATAGAAAGTATCAACATGAATAATGTATCGATCACTGCCATCGCAGCCATCCTTGTAAAACTAACCTGATCATAAAAAATGTGTTCCCTTGTTGCTGTTATAATCACATGATCACAAATCTCAGTTATCGGTGACTTTGCCTGATTCGTCACTGCAACAGTCACTCCACCTTGCTTCTTCACGATCTTAGCCATGCGGATCAGACGCTTAGATGCTCCCGATGCTGAAATCGCAAAAAATACATCACCTTTCTTCAGCGTTCTTGCAAATGCCTCCTGTGTCTCCCACATTGGAGAAGTCACAGCATGTAGCCCAAGCTGATTAAACTTATATGTTCCGTCCATCGCAATCGGTATTGTATTGCCCATCGCAGCAAATTCAATGAGATTTGCACCCAAAACTGCATCCACAATACTTCGAAGTTCTTTCTGATCAAAATTGTGAAAAGTTGCTTTAATCTCTTCTACTTTACTAACCATAATATTGTGAAGAGACTGTTCCATATTCTCAATATTAATTTCATTCGATGCTGCCAGTTCTTCCTGCTTGCTTTGTTCTCCAGCAAGTTTCAACTTCAACTTGTGAAATCCCTCACATCCGATCTTCTTGCAAAAGCGAATCACAGTAGCCTGACTCGTAGCACAATTTTGTGCCAGTTCAGCCACCGACATATTGATCACATCTTCCTGATGTCCTGCCACGTAATCTGCAACCTTCTTTTCTGCATCATACAGACTATCATATGTCGAAAAAATCTGATCTCTTATCAGAATATCTTTGCCCATAACATTCCCTCATTCAATGCTTTTGTCTGCCATTTATCTTGTTTCCAAAAATGTCAGTTCTTTCTTTCCCTGTGCATCCTTTGGATACGCCTTTACATAAGCTTTTGTATATTTATATGCTGTATCAAAATCAAACAAAGACTCATATGCACTAATCCTTGCAAAGAGCACTTCTTTCTTATTCTTTAATTCATCCTGTTTCAATGCTTTTTTAATAACCTGAAGTCCTTCTTTGTATTTCTCCTGTTTTGCATAAATTGCATACTTGGTACAGTAGATCTCTCCTTCTTTCGGAAATTCTGAAATTCCAAGATTGCATACTTCTAGTGCTTCTTTTGTTTTATTTCTCTGCATCAGACAATATGCTTTTAAAGAATATGCCTTAACTTCTCCACGATCGATCAATCGATCATAAATTTCAGCTGCTTTGTTATATTCACCCATCTGATACAATGCCTCTCCTTCATAAAACAGAACATTCTTCTTCTGTTTTGTAAAGATCAATGTAAATCTTGAGGCCGCACTATCAAATTCTTCATATGCTTTCTGATATTCTTTCTGTTTTAGATATTTCACACCCTGATCTGCTGCCATTCTCTGTCTGATATATCCAATACCGCTGACCGCAACCAATCCTATGATCACGATCAGTATAACTGTTACAATTCCTTTTAATCTGCTATTCATTCTCATTCTCCTGATCTGTTCTTATATTGTTGTTACTTTTCAGTATAGCAAATTATGTTTTATCATACAAGCAGTCTGTCTCCTCATCTTATATTGACATCTTCGTTGTCTTGCTGTTTCCTGCTTTATCAATAAAACGCACATATAATCTTGCTTTTCTATATTTTTTCGCATCATATCTGACACCGTTTGCAGTTTTCCATTTATATTTTTTGGCACTCTTTCCTTTTGGAACTAACTTATACGCGGTTTTCTTCTTGCCACTAGTTCCATAATTTGCCGAAAAAGTTACTTTTTTCTTCTTTCCTGATTTTTTCTTCTTAAGCCTAAGCTTTGTCGGTGCCTTGGTATCAACAACGATCTGCGGAAGTTTTAATTCCTTCTCTCCAAGCATCGTATTATATTTTACATAGACCTTTGCAATCGTTCCGTTCTTTAAGGTCACAGATTTTCCATAACGATACTGAAGTTTGGCACTGCTTTGTCCCTTTTTCACGATCTTATATTGCACACTATTAATCTTCGTAAAACTTCTGGCACTGGCATTGATCTTTATTGTCACACTTTTGTTTGTATAGATACTCTTTGCATCTTTTGTTCCAGGATATGCTGGAAGTATTTTTGTTTTTTTATTGCTTACGATATCAATGGACTGCAAGACTGGCATGGAAATACTCTTTCCTGATGATATGATTTTTCCATTGACACTCGGTTTATTTCCACCTTTTTCTGTTCTTACATATAAATGACTTCCATCAGAGGTGATAACGATCGTTCCCCTGTTACCCGTCTCATAAATATCCATCTTGGAAAGATCCGTAAGAACATTTTTCATGGGAACTTCCCCTGTATTTTTATATCCATTGCTGATAACCGCAATATTTGCTTTGGTATGATCGATCAATAATTTGTGATCTGATGTCCGTCCTGCGATCAGTTTGTCCTTTTCCTTTACATCTTGATAACCATGATGTGGTTCTTTTAATACCTGTGCCTGCAGATTATAACCTTTTTTGATAATCTTCTCTATCGTTTCTCTCTGGGCATCTCCTGTCATCAAAAATGAATTCTTTCCATAGACGATTCTTGTAACGATGGAATATTTATTTTCCTGCCTTACATTAAGATCCACTTGTCTTCCATACTTATAATTATTCTCCAGTGGCCCATAAAACGTAATCTGTGCCTGGCCAAGATAAATCTTTGAGCCGGCCTTTGGAATAACATATTTTACATGCAAAGATTCATCTTCTTCACTATTTCTTTTTTCAATTTCATCCTTTACGTTTTGGTATGTATCTGAATCAAATTTTGTCCATTTCGCAGTTTCTGAAGTCTGTTTCTTAACATTATCATTGCTTCTTAAGTAAGTCATTTCTAAAGAATTGCCATAAATCGTATTGATCGTAATTGTTTTATCTTTCAGGATCTTTACCAAGCCGCCAATATGATCCCGATGTGGATGTGTAAGAATCACAAATTCCAAATGCTTTACACCAATTTTTTTAAGATACTCATAAGCTGGATCTTTTTTCTTGGCATATGTCTTGTCTTTCGTTCCGTTGTATTTTCCAGCTCCTGTATCGATCATTGCATATTTGGCGTTGCTTCCTTCCCCATACTGAAGCAATGCTCCATCTGCGCAGCCAACATCAATAAAATGAATTTTAAAATTCTGTGCAGCCGATACTTTATGAGTGACTTTGTATATCGGTGTTAATGTTATAGTCATTAGTATGATCAACAGACATGCTGTAATCTTTTTTATTCCTTTCTTCACATTCTTCCCCTTATCTTCATCTTTATGTCACTTGTTATCATTTCTTTGAAGTATTTTCCCCATAAAAAGAGAAGCCTCCAAAAGAGACTTCTCCTATTATATCACAATTTCCACTACTTATCTAATTTTATCTAAGTGCCAGATATCATCAACATATTCCTGAATTGTACGGTCAGATGAGAATTTACCACATCCTGCAGTATTTGTCATTGCCATCTTCGCCCATTTCTTTGTATCCTGATATGCTTTTGCCACTTTCTCATGAGCCTCTGCATATGAACGGAAGTCTTTTAAGATAAAGTACATATCTGCCTGACTTCCTGTATCACCAAATAACAGACTCTGATATAAGTCTTTGTAAAGTTCATGGTCACCATCTGCATATGTTCCATCAACTAACTGATCTAATACTTCATGAATATCTTTGTCATTCTCATAGATCTCATATGGATGATATCCACCATTGTTCTCGTAGTTGATAACTTCTTCAGAACTTAAACCGAAAATAAATGCATTCTCTTCTCCGATTTCATCAACGATCTCAACGTTCGCTCCATCCATTGTTCCAAGTGTTGGTGCACCATTTAACATAAACTTCATATTACCTGTTCCTGATGCTTCTTTGGATGCTGTAGAAATCTGTTCGCTGACATCTGCTGCCGCAAAGATCAATTCCGCATTAGATACACGATAATCTTCGATAAATACTACTTTTAATTTACCTTTGATCGATGCATCATTGTTTACCTTATCAGCTACAGAGTTGATCAGTTTTATCGTCTGTTTTGCACGACGATATCCAGCTGCTGCCTTCGCACCAAAGATAAATGTTGTTGGATAGAAGTCCATATTTGGATTCTTCTTTAACTGATTGTACAGATACATTACATGTAAGATGTTCATCAGCTGACGTTTATATTCATGAAGACGTTTTACCTGCACATCAAAGATAGATGTAGGATCAACATCAATTCCATTATGTTCTTTGATATATTTTGCCAGACGTTTTTTATTCTGCAGTTTGATCTCCATAAATTCTTTCTGTGATTTTGGATCATCTACATATTTCTTAAGTCCTGACATTAAAGAAAGGTCTGTTGCCCATGTATCTGTTCCAAGTTTTTTAGTTACCCAGTCAGAAAGTAATGGATTACCATGCATTAAGAAACGTCTCTGTGTGATTCCGTTTGTCTTATTGTTAAACTTCTCAGGCATCATCTGATAGAAATCTTTTAATTCCTGATTCTTTAAGATTTCTGTATGAAGTTTAGCTACACCATTTACAGAGTATCCTGCTGCGATCGCCATGTGTGCCATGCGTACCTGACCATCCCAGAGAATTGCCATCTTTCTGACTTTCTCTTCGTTACCTGGATACATCTCACGAATCTTGTTCACAAAACGGCGGTCGATCTCTTCTACGATCTGGTAAACTCTAGGAAGTAATCTTGAGAACAGATCGATTGGCCATTTCTCTAATGCTTCTGCCATGATCGTATGGTTTGTATATGCACAAGTCTTTGTTGTAACTTCCCATGCTTCATCCCATCCAAGACCTTCTTCATCCATTAAGATTCTCATCAGTTCTGCTACAGATACTGTTGGATGAGTGTCGTTCATCTGGATTGTCATCTTCTCATAAAGTTTTGTGATGTCGTCATGATTCTTCTTATATTTGGCTACTGCTGCCTGTAAGCTTGCAGATACGAAGAAATACTGCTGTTTTAAACGAAGTTCTTTACCTTCATAGTGGTTATCGTTTGGATATAATACTTCTACGATATTCTTTGCAAGGTTCTTCTGTTCTACGGCTTTGTCATATTCACCTTTGTCAAATGAATCTAACTGGAAGTCAGTGATTGGTTCTGCATCCCAGATTCTTAATGTGTTAACAATGTGATTTCCATATCCTACAACTGGATAGTCATATGGTACAGCCATAACAGACTGATAATTCTCCTGAATGAAGTTTATTCTTCCAGCTGCTTCATCATATTCTGTACGGATATTTCCTCCAAAACGTACTTCCTTCGCATATTCAGGACGTTTTAATTCAAATGGATTTCCATTCTTTAACCATTCATCTGGTACTTCTATCTGATATCCGTCTTTGATCTTCTGCTTGAACATTCCATACTGATAACGGATTCCACATCCATATGCTGCATATCCAAGTGTTGCAAGTGAATCTAAGAAACATGCTGCTAAACGTCCAAGTCCACCATTACCAAGGGCTGGATCTGGTTCCTGGTCTTCTACCATGTTAAGGTCTACACCTAATTCTTCTAATGCTTCTTTCACTTCTCCATACATACTCATATTAATGAGGTTGTTTCCAAGTGCTCTTCCCATCAGGAATTCCATGGACATATAATATAAAATCTTCGGGTCTTTTTCTTCATAAGTCTTCTGAGTATCCATCCAGTCTTCAATGATCCACTCTTTCAGAGCATAAGCGACTGCCTGATAAATCTGCTGCTGGGTGGCATTATCAAGCTCTACTCTGAACTGAGTCTTAAGATTATTGATGACTTCCTGTTTGAACAGTTTCTTGTCAAATCTTTCTGTTTTCATGATTGTCTCTTCCCCTTTCGTATTCCCAGTATATTATTAATTTTAGCATATAAACTGGAAATATGATACAAAAATTGCGGATATTAGTTGTATTTTTTCATAAAATATCGTTATTGATACAAACTTTCAGACACACATAACCGTCCATATCCAATTTCATCATTCGGATATCTATCATATCCCTGTAATCGTCTCGCTCCCCTATGAAGATACCCCTTCATTCGTTCTCCATAAAGATATGGATCGTTTTCTCTTACAATTCCCCATTCCATCAAAAGAGCTGCTGATCCTGTAACAAATGGTGTTGCCATCGATGTTCCTGATCTTACACTCTCGCCTCCTCCAACTGCTGCTGCCAAAATTCCAACACCTGGTGCTACAAGATCCGGCTTATCTACACAAAATTTCTGATCTCCTCTTCCTGAAAAATCTGCATAAGCCTGATATCTGACATCATAAGCACCTACGGAAATCACATTTCTTGCAGTTGAAGGAATTGTTAAAGTAAATACTTTATCTGGTTCTAAAAATCTGGTTTCTGGATTGCTTCCTGCAGATACCGGAAGCCACATCTGATATTCACCATTTTTTATATTCACTGGTGAAATTTCTATCTTCCACTGACCGCTTTCTATATAATTTCCTTCCATCGGTATAAAACTAAAATATAGTTCCTGCCTAACATTATATGGCGTTGAGTATCCATTGTACACGTAAACCGTTGTATCCTTATATGTGTATTGCGATTTTCCTTGCTGGTCCACGATCGTATATGTGATTCCCGATGGAGACTCAAGTCTGATCTTGAATTCATCCACAAAATCTTTCCAGACCTGTAGATTCAAGTTCTGCTCAAATGGTGCCACATCAAATAAAATCAGCTCCGTTTTTGTCGTGATCTTTCCTTGTTTATGACGCCCACTATTTCCCTCATTCCCAGTTCCTATGCAAATAGAGCTTTTCCACTGCCCTGCGATCTGTGAAACAAATGTCTCCAACAACGAATTTCCTCTGTGATCCCCGTAATTATGCCCATAACTGATATTCACTGCCACTGGTCTGTTTTCCCTTATCGCTGTATCGATCACATACTGCAGTGCTGTCATCAACTGTGTCGTCCTTGGAAATCCTTGTTTGCTTATATCTCCTAATTTCACAACGATCAGTTCTGCCTCTGGTGCCACACCATTTCTTCCTGCACAGATGGATGCTACATGCGTTCCATGACCAAGATCATCACGACTTTGAAACATTTGCCGTCCATTTTCTGAATGAATTGCTGCATTGATCTCTTTTCTTGTATACAAAGTTCCATTTATAAATGGCTGTGGTGGGATTCCCGAAATCGTCTGATCCCATAACTCATAAATTTTCGTATCTCCATTTTCATTGATAAAATCCGGATGAAATATATCGATTCCTGTATCGATCACTGCAACAAAAACACCTCTTCCAGTCAATGAAAGAGGTGTATTCTTTACCGACAACATACAGGAAGCTGAAATTGATACCTGTCGGTTTAATAATAAATTTTTTGGTTTTTCTATGAAGATCACTTGTTCATTTCTTGAAAATGCTTCTAAATCATTTTCTTTCATATATGCGATCGCATATCCCATGCTCAATGGTTCAATATTGGTTGTTGATGATTTTTTTAATGTCTTTAGATCACCTGCATAACGAAAGATAATCTCCCATCGATCAAATGTCTGATCATATCCAGCATTTAAATCTTCTGACCTTTCCCGTTCTTCTTTCGTAAGATCCAGTGCCAGATTGAACTGGTTATCAAATTTCTCATCTTGTTCCATAAGATCCTTTCACTTTCTATTGGTATGGTCTTATTTTATGCCTGTTTCTTTGCGTTCATTCCTATTTCACTTCTTGCTTACAATACTTCCACACCAATGCACAAATCCCATAAATCGATGATGCTATCATGATCCCCGCAGCAACTGCGATTGCGATCAAGATTGTCTTTTGTCCATATAAAGAAGATAAATGCCATTGCTTGGCAAGAACATAATTCATTGTGTAATATAAATTTCCTCCTGGAACAAGCGGAATGATCCCGGTGATCAAGAATACCGTAACTGGTGTCTTTAAAATTCTGGCCATCGTCTCTGCATAAACCGTTGCGACTGCCGCAGCTGCTAAATTCGCTGCAAATACACTTGGCATCTCATTCCATGCAACTAAATATGCGATCCAGGATACCATTCCTGAAATTCCAGCCATACAAAGTTTTCTTCCTCGAAGATTATAAAGCACTGCAAATCCAAAACTTCCGACAAAACTTGCAAGTACCTGAATGATCTCGGTTTTCATTTATAACACACCTCCCCAAAATATCAGTGCCATAAAAGAACCTGCCGCAAGAAAGACTGCTAACAACACGGATTCACACACACGCAAAATTCCAGACATCATATCCCCACCGATCATATCTCTAAGTGCATTGACAAATGCCACTCCCGGAACAAGCAGCATGATATTACCGATAATGATCTTTCCATAATCCTGTGTTATTCCAACGCTTGCACAAACATATGCTAATGATGCTACAAAAAATGATAATAAAAAATTTAGGACCATTTCATTTGGTGCAAGTATCTTTAAGTATCTGGCTAATATCGTTACTAAAGCTCCACTTAGTGTCGCTATAACATCTTCTGTGATTCCCCCTCCATAAAATGAAGTCCAGGCTGCTGCGATCACGGCTGATACGATCACTTCTTCCAAAAATGTGATCATATTTCCATTTTTTATTTTCAGAACTCTTTCTCTAACTTCCTCTTCTTCCGGAAGATATTTACACATATATCTTGACAGCTGATTTAATTCATCTAATTTTTTAAAATCTGTTTTATAATATCTGATACGTTTTGTCTGTGTTATGATTTCTCCTTCTTCATCTTCGATCGTCGTTACGATACTCGATGTGATAGAAAATACATTAGCTTCTTTTGCCCCGTATGCTTTACAGATTCTTGAAATGGTATCTTCCACTCTTGAAACACCCGCACCAGATTTTAGCATCCATTCTCCGATCTCCATTGCGTATTTCAAAACCTTTTTCATCTCCATAGGAATTACCTCCTGCCATCTAGTCTACCAAAATTGACTGTATTGTAACACAAAAGAAATCCCTGTGCTATGATTACACAGGGATTTCATCTAAAATTCTATTATGACATATTAAAAAAGTTTTATTTTACTATATTAAATTAATCAATCTTCCATCTTATGTGTCCATGCAACTGCCAGTGCTCCTGCACCGATATGGCATGCAACACTTAAAGATAGTGGATCCTGATGAAATTCCATTTCTGGGAATTCTGCCATCAATTCTTCTTTCCACTTAAGCGCTGCTTCTTTATCTTTCGTATATGCAGACTGAAGATAAGCATGTTTTGCAAAATCTCCATCTGGAAAACGTTCTTCTAATTCTTTTCTTACTGCCGCGATCATCTTTTTCTTTGCCTGTTTGACACCTCTTGTCTTGGCAAATGCATCTAACTTCTCACCATGAATCTGCAGTACTGGCTTGATTCCAAGGACTGTACCGATCGCTGCTCCAGCTGATGTAACACGTCCACCCTTCTTAAGATATTTTAATGTATCTACCATAATGAAGATTCCTGAATCTAATTTATCTGCTTCTAAGATATCTTTGATCTCTTTTGCAGTTTTTCCTTCTTCTGCCAATTTCATGGCATCTGCTACAGACTGTCTTTGTGTTACAGAAATTCTCTGATTATCCACAACCTGTACTTTTCCATCATAATCATCGGCTAACATCGCTGCTGTTGCACAGGAACTGCTTAATCCGCTGGACATCGCAATGTGTACGATCTCATCATGATCTTCTAATAATTTCTCCCACAAATCCAACACATCTCCTGGTGCTGGCTGAGATGTCTTGATATCTGCATCCTCATCTAACTTCTGATAAAATTCTTCCTGTGTTAATGTGATATCTTCAAAATATAATTCATCATTAATATAAAATGGCATTGGAATCACTGAGATTCCAAGTTCTTTCCCTTCTTTCTGGGTAATTCCGCTGTTACTATCTGTTACGATCGCAATCTTGCTCATTTTTCTAATCCCTTTCTACTTATACATAATAACATTTATAAATACCGTACTCTTCGGTCTATCTGCTTTTTGCCTTTATCTTACATCATAACAGAGGTCTATAAGTATCGTCAAAGGTTTTTGCCTTATATTTTCAAAAAATACATGACTATTTTCTAATTTCCTGCAGAAATCTTGCAATCGGAAATCCTACAACATTGTAGTAATCTCCTTCAATCCCTTTGATGAATACCGCTGCTTTTCCCTGAATTCCATATGATCCAGCTTTATCCATTGGCTCTCCCGTCTCAATGTAACGCTCTATCTCATCTTCACTGATCTCATAAAATGTTACCTTTGTTTCTTCATAAAATGTTTTTGCTTCCCCATCTTCGATCAGGCAAACACCTGTATACACTTCATGTGTCTGTCCGCTTAACATCATTAATGTTCTTTTAGCATCGGCTTCATCTGCCGGCTTTCCAAGAACCTGTCCATGATAAGCTACAACTGTATCAGCCCCAATGACCATACTCTGTTTATCTGATCGTTCATAAATATCTCTTGCTTTAATAGATGCCAATTCCATAACCACTTCATGTGGTGCTGTTTTTGCCGTAATCTCCTCGGCATCACTCGGCATAATATCAAAGTCTAAATCTGCAAGTTCTAAGATTTCTTTTCTTCTTGGTGATGCAGATGCTAATATAATATGTTTCAAACTTGTATATCTCCTTTGTTGTTTCTTGTATAGAAACGTTATCTCCATATAGAAAAACAGCTTTTCATACACTTTCGCATACAAAAAGCTGTTTGATGATTCTTAATTAGTCTTCAATCTTCTCTTCTAATTTCAGATTGATTCTTCCCATCTTGTCAATCTCTAATACCTTGACAGCTACTTTGTCTCCGATATTAACGACATCTTCTACTTTCTCTACTCTTTCGTTAGAAAGTTTAGAAATATGGATCATTCCATCTTTGTTTGGAGAAAGCTGTACAAATGCACCGAAGTTCATGATTCTTACAACTTCACCTTCGTAGATATCTCCAACATTTAATGGTTCTACGATAGATTTGATGATGCTGATCGCTTTGTCGATCATTGCCTGATCTTCACTTAAGATATCGATACGTCCACTTTCGTCAATATCAATCTTAACACCAGTTTCATCAATGATTCCATTGATTGTTTTACCCTGTTTACCAATAACTTCTGAAATCTTTTCAGGATCGATCTTGTACTGGGAAATCTTTGGAGCATATTCTCCAACGTGGTCTCTTGCAGCTGGGATCACTGGGTTCATTACATCGTGAAGGATATGTGTTCTTGCTTCTTTTGTTCTTGCGATCGCTTCACGGATGATCTGTTCTGTTAATCCATGAATCTTAATATCCATCTGGATCGCTGTGATACCTTTGTCTGTACCAGCTACTTTAAAGTCCATATCTCCGAAGAAGTCTTCTAATCCCTGAATATCTGTTAAGATGATGTAATCGTCATCTCCTTCTCCTGTGACAAGTCCTACAGAAATACCTGCTACTGGAGCTTTGATCGGAACACCTGCTGACATTAATGACAGAGATGATGCACAGATACTTCCCTGAGATGTAGATCCATTAGATTCCATGATCTCAGATACTGTACGGATCGCATATGGGAATTCTTCTTCACTTGGTAATACTGGAACTAACGCACGCTCTGCTAATGCACCATGTCCGATCTCACGACGTCCTGGTCCTCTGCTTGGTCTTGTTTCTCCTACAGAATAAGAAGGGAAGTTATAGTGATGCATATAACGTTTTGTAGTTTCTGTTACATCGATTCCGTCAAGACGCTGTGCTTCAGATAATGATCCAAGTGTTGTTACTGTCATAACCTGAGTCTGTCCTCTCTGGAATAATGCAGATCCATGAACTCTTGGTAAGCAGTCAACTTCTGCATGAAGTGGACGGATCTGTTTGATCTCACGACCATCTGGACGTTTGTGATCTTTTAAGATCATCTTACGAACAGTCTTCTTCTGGAATGCGTAAACAGCTTCACCGATCTGTGCTAACCATTCTTCATTCTCAGCATATCTTTCTTCTAATTTCTCTTCGATCGCACGAATATTTGCTTCTCTTGTCTGTTTATCATCTGTAAATACAGCTTCTTCCATTGCTTCTGGTGTAATGAAAGCTACCATATCATCATACATTTCTGGATCTACGATATGATGTTCATAATCATGTTTTTCTTTTCCACATTCAGCAACAATTGTGTCGATGAATTTGATGATCTCCTGGTTTACTTCGTGAGCTTTGAAGATTGCTTCTAACATCACATCTTCAGGCACTTCATTCGCACCAGCTTCGATCATGATAACTTTCTCTCTTGTAGATGCAACTGTTAATGCAAGATCAGAAACTTCTTTCTGTGCAGAAGTTGGGTTGATCACGAATTCTCCATCGATCAGTCCTACCATTGTAGATGCTGTAGGTCCGTCAAATGGAATGTCAGAGATTGCTGTTGCGATCGCAGAACCAAGCATAGCTGTAAGTTCTGGGCTGCAGTCTGGGTCTACAGACATAACTAAATTGTTTAATGCAACGTCATTTCTGTAATCTTTAGGGAACAGTGGTCTCATTGGACGGTCGATCACACGGTCTGTAAGAATTGCATTCTCAGAAGGTTTTCCTTCTCTCTTTAAGTATCCACCTGGGATCTTACCTACTGCGTATAATTTCTCTTCGTATTCTACACTTAATGGAAAGAAATCAATTCCATCTCTAGGTTTTTCAGATGCTGTTGCTGTAGATAATACAACAGTATCGCCATAGTGCATAAATGCTGCACCATTTGCCTGTGCTGCAACACGTCCGACTTCAACCATCAGTGTACGTCCTGCAAGTTCCATGCTAAACTGTTTTGTCATAGTTCGTCTCCTTTATATTCTTTTGTCTTAAGGCGCCGAAACAACTGAAAAACCGACTACTAACCTGCTAATCTTCATGATTTTATTCACTTATTAGCTGTAATAAGCTTTTCAGCAGTCTCGGAAAACGCCTCAGTAACTTAGTTAGTATATCATGGTTTCTTAAAAAAAACCAGACGCAATTTGTCAAAAATCTTCCACACCACATATCCAACTGCGGCTCCTATGGTATTCGTCATCACATCATCGATCTGTGCATATCCTCTGCCAGTCATATGCTGCATTACTTCAAGCATACAACTGATCATGCATGCACTTCCTACACACATCCAGATTTTTCGAATCCTCTTAAATGCAATTGGAAGTAATATACCATATGGGATAAACATGATGATATTTTCCACAAAATACGCATGAGCGATCATTGAATTCCCCCATGTTTCAAATAATTTTAAACTTACATCCGTTCTTGTTCCTGGTTCTCTTGAGAAAAATCCTACATTAATAAATACGATCGCATAGATCACGATCAGTGTCCAGACATATTTCTTTCTATGAAAATGTTTCCCTTGTGGAAAGATCATGTCAAACATCTTTAACAGCATCAAAAATACCATTCCGATACTGCATGCGACAATCAGATATCTTAATGGCTCCATCATATCCTCTTTTATAAAAAATGAAAGATATTTTATTTTTTGTAACAACTTATCTGCCTCCTCTCTTTTGCTTTCTTTTCCCTATTCATAATTTACGCTATCATATTTCTTTAAAGAATAAACGAATATGGTGTGAGTGGTTATTTATATGGTGCGAAATGTAAAAGAGGATGCCGTTTCTTTCGACATCCTCTTGGTTTAACTAACAACTTCTTAATGTTCTTACTTTTGGTTCAGCAACTTTTTTATCTTCTGATACCCATAAATCTTTGTAATTTAATTTTAAAAGTCCTGTAATCATTAAGCTTAATACTAAGATCATTGCGACTGTTCCTAAAAAATGAATCATCATATTCTCCTTTTTTGTTTTTTGTATTCTGTATTATGTATTTTCTATGTATATTTTATCAAATTATTTCTACTCATTCAATCTATTATGATATTTTCTAGGAAATGACGATAATATATATATGACTTTCTTGAGATAACCAGCAATCTTCTCAAGAACTATTATTGATCACAGAAGGATTTTGTGCAATTTGTAGTACCAATTTTTGTAGTAAGAATATAGGATTATGATAATGACTATACCGAACTCTTACGATCATTCGTTATAATCCAAATTTTTCTATGATATTTTTCTCCGTACTGAGGTTTAATTCCTGGTTCGTATTCGGAAATCAAAAGACCTTGTTTTGCTATATTTTCCATCAAAATTCTATGTTCACTTGGATAGCAGATGTCAAGACCATTGCCTAAAACTGCAATCGTATATCCTCCTGCTTTTAAAGTAAACGCACAATAGCACGTACCTAGACAAACAAAAGATCATTTTTTCATTACCTCTTGTTTGTCTTTTTGATCTCTTTTGGTAACTTTTCTGACCACGGAAGTAAGTCATCTAAAAATGAACGATCGGTATCTTCCATATGTTTTGGAATCTCTGTCAGCAAATGTTCAAAATATTCATATGGTTTCAGAACATTTGCTTTGGCTGTTTCTGCAATACTGTAGATGATCGCTGAATTCTCAGCTCCACTGATCGTATCGATCAATTGCCAGTTCTTTCTCCCGATACAGAATCCACGGATCGCACGTTCACTTGCATTGTTATCCATCGGCACTTCCCCATTTTCTAGAAATACCCGCAGATACTTTTCCTGATTTAACAGATATGTCACTGCTCTGGCAAGTTTTCCCTGTGTCCCGACCGGAACCTGATGCTGTTTTGCGTATGCAAACAAAGCATCTACCAGTGGCTTGATCACCAACTGACGCTGCTTTAATCTTTCTTCGGTTTTCAGATGCTTAAGCTTCCCTTCTTCCCGATAGATTGCTTCATAATCTTTCAGAAATCTTATAGGATGTGATGCATTTCTTGTCTTCTGATATTCGTAAAGTACGATATGATGTGTGCTGCTGATCCCTCCAGAACGATATACCCATATATAGCTCTTACTTCCGGCTGATCGCCAGTCCATAACGTTCGAATTCTTTTTCCAGTCGATACAATGGAACGGCATTGACATATTTTCCGTTCATGACTGCTGCTCCAAGAGATGGTGACACAAGACTTCCATGCAGCAACGCCTTTGGATGCGGTGCTCTTACCATATGTTCATCTTTTTTATCTGCATAGACTCCGATATGATGTTCCTCGATTTCAACTTTTGCCGGAACAAAACAATACTGTCTGGATATCATATCTGGCAGCTGTTTCCATCCGTTTTCTCCAAACTCATCTTCAAGTTCCTGTTCGCTCAGATAATGATCAATCCGTCTTACCGGCAGTCCTGAAAGATCCTGATCCTTTTTTCCCTGTTTCCTTCTGGATCCTTTTTTTAGTTCCAGTTCCTCTGGTTCTTCCATATCAGGATCACCGACGGCTTCGGCTTCATTAAAAAATACGATCTTTCCATCGATCTCCATAAAGCTGATCTGTGTCGTATCCTCCATACGTTCGGTAGATCTTCCAAAACGATGATGTTTTGCCAGAACCACCTGTTCCATAAGAAACTGCATCTTCTGGTTCAGTGCATGGGTTTCCTTTGTCAGTTCTTCCATCTGATCCTGTAATCCGAGAAACAGTTCGATCAGGAGTGCCTTATCCATCTTATTCAGTTGATCTTCTGTATATTTAAATGCCATTCAGAGTTCTCCTTTTCTTACTCTGATTATAGCAGATACAGATGTTTTTTGCGAATCCTTAAGTTCCCTTCATTCGTCATTCTGACGGTGGATGTTTCATTTCTGTGATCGGACGTTTTGCGATCACTTCAAAGCCCTGCATCAATCGCTCATACTCTTCCTGTGAGATCTCAACAGCTTCATCTGCGGACCGCGGCCAGTTAAACGCACCGATATTAAGTCTTTTGTACATTAAAAGAAATCCATCACCTTCCCAGAGCAGTGCCTTGATCCGGTCACTCCGTCTTCCACAGAAAAGAAACAGTGTATTCCGGTCAAATGGATCCAGATCGAACTGGAAACGGATGATCGCTGCCAGTCCGTCAATCCCACGTCTTAGATCTGTGTAACCTGTGGCAATATAGATCTTTTTAAATCCATGAGCATCATTTAACATTTGTAACTGCTCCTATCAGTGACTGGATCTGTTCTGCAGATATAGAAGAAAAAATATCAATTGACAGATTGTCATCAGTATGGATCCGTGCCACAGGCAGGTTTTTTGACTCCTGTTTTTCAGATTTTTCTGATTCAGACATAACAGGAAGTTCCACAAAAGTAGTTTCAGAACTCTGAGTTGTTTCAATATAAGCTTCACGGACACGGCGGAGTCTGTAATAGTAGTTAGCCTTTGTGATTCCATTTTGGCTGCACCATATTTCAACCTTCATGCCTGCCGGACGTGATTTGCATTCATGGATCTGTCTGGCCCATTGCTGAAGTCGGACTTGTGAAGCAACTAAACTTTTTTGAGTTTTTATGTGATCATCTCCTATCCAAGTACAAAAAGTTAAGTACTTAACTTTTTTGACTTTTTATATTTTGTATAGGATAATGATAGCAGAGTAATTTTAATAAAAAAAGGTACGTGCTATTACACGTTTACGACTGAATTCTTAATGTCCATGGGAACTTAAGTTCCACTTTAAGTATGGGTTCATTAAGGAACTTGAATTATGTTCATACCTGGTTCCCAATATTTCTTATACTTCTTTAATCTAAAAAGTTCAATTCCTATACTATTCCACTCAAATTCTTCCCTTTGTGAGATTTCTATTTTATTACTTAATTCCTTATAAAATTGATATAATAATTCTGATAATTTTTCTTTATCCACCTCTGAATAGTTTTTAAAATCTTTCTCTATTTTACGTACAAATCTTTTAAATATTTCTCTTCCTCTTATTATTTCTTCATTATTTTCTTCATTCAATATTGCCTTTTTCATTTTGTTTAAAAAGCCTGTTACTTCTTTGACATCAGAATACCTTACACGATCTACATTATTATAATACTTTTCATTTTCTTTCCAAATTATATCTAATATTTCCATCATCTCTTGAACAGGTTTTAAAAAATATAAACCTTGTTCTTTTACGTCTGAATATTCCAATGTATTAATTTTCTTCTCTAATTTTTCAAAATAACTTTTCAAATATCCGATTTGTAAATTAATACTATCTACATTTCCAAATATTAAGTAATTATTTTCTTTATCTTTTGATTCTATTTTTACTATTGCCTGATATAAATGCGAAATACTATCTACTGGATAGGTAAATTCATCAAATTGATCATAAAATATTTTCCATACATCATATATATATGTACTATATCTTAGTACAAATTCATTCTGTTTTTTGCTCATTAACTCCCTAAATGTTCCTACACTTATTATCAATGAATTTTCATTTATTATATAATTTATTTTTTTTATAATTTCCACCATATAATTTTGTCTTAAATTATAGTCATTAAAGTTTAATCGATTTATAATACTATTAATTATTTCAAACAAATCCGTTTTATCTTCTATATTATTTTCAATAATATAATCTAATATCTTATTTGTTCTAGCAAAATCAGTTTGTGTTCCCATACATATTTCTATATATTGTAATATATTTTCCTCTTTTAATTTTTTACTATCAATTTCCTGCATTAATTTCTGATGTTTCGATTTATATAAATTTATATCCATAATATATAGATTATATACTATTTCTTCCAACACCCCATTCATCAATACTTCAAATATTTCATCATCAAATTCACAAATAATCCCCTTATTAATATAATAATTCTTTTCATCATTTTCTTTAAAAAAATAAAAATTTCCTGCACTAATCATAGATGCATATTCTTCATTTAAAAATGCCTTTAAAAATGATATTTTAATAATATACTTTTCCCATGGTTCATTTGAATATTCATTACTTTTAAAATTCTCTTTTTGAAACCAAACTGTATCCGCAACCGAAAGCATTTTCTCGATATTATTTAAATACCGCTTTACCTTTCTTGGATTTTTTAAACTAGAACTCAATTTTTTTCTTGTTTCTTTTAACCATACAAGACTTTTCTTTTCCTCGTCTTTTGAATTTTTTTCTAAATCATCTATTTTTTTTAAAATTTGTTTTTCTACATCATTCCCTATTGTTAATATGTGTTCTCTTATTTCTTGTTGCTTACTTATCATATATTTACACGACTTTGAAAAAAATTCATTTTTCAGATATACTTTTAAATAATCACTAACTATCTCTTGATAACTTACATCACATAATTGATATTGATAATTAATATATTTTTCAAGAAACTCCTTACTCATATTTTCATTAACTAATTCATTATAATCTATCATAAACAATGTTACACAATGATGTAATTCTACACACTCTCTAACAACCTGAAACAACAATGTTTTCATATCATCATCTATAACACGATCCATATCATCTATAATAAAATAAATATTTTTCTTTGTGATATTATAAAAATTCTCCAATTCATTGTTCATCAAATCTTTGTTCTCTAAATAACTTTTTTCTTTACTTATTGTAAATCCATCTAATATTTTAGAAAAACCATCATAGCCCATGTCACCTACAAATTTTGCCACTTTTTTAAAATATTCTTCTATTATCCCATTTTGAGGCACATATATACCATTATCTCTAAATATATCTATCATCTGTAATGACATTTCATTAAGAATTGTTTCTACATCATGTCCTATCGTACACTCTACATGAATAAATTTCGCATTTTCTATTTTTTTCTTTAATACATTTACAAAACTTGTTTTTCCTGTTCCCCATTTCCCTGCAATTGCAATTGCATATGGTTCTCGTTCTCCATTAAATTCTTTTAATTCTGCACAAATACTATTTAATTGTCTTCGTCTTGATGCAAATAATTGATCTACTTCTTCTACCGGACAATCTTCTTTTAAATTCAAAGTTTTTGTCTTTTTATTGATATCCAATATAACATCAAAAGATCTCATTACCACAATACTTAATACTGCTACAACTAATTCTATACTTTCAAGTCTATTCATCAATATCAACATCAATAATATACATTCAACCATTTTAATGTAAATATTAAATGTTCTTTTTATAATCCTTTTAAATGTATTTTTATATTTAATTATTTCTATTCCTTCAATACCAAATAGCACTAGTGATCCATAGAAAAATAATAACAATGGCATATGATTTAATTTTAGTTTTAACTCCATACCTGCTGCATTTAATAACATTCCAATTAATAAAACACTCACTATTATAATTGCATCTTTTAGACAAATATCTTTTTTAAATAGTCCTAACAAATTATTATCATCCCATTGCTCATCTAATTGTAAAAAAGCACTTATAACTAAAAACATCAGCAATATCAAATTTACAATTCCTAAAACAAAATCCTTATTATTAAAATACCATTCAAATATCGTGCAATTTTGAAAATTATTCAATATACTTATATACATATATTCTGTCCTCTAACTTCTCCAATAACCAAACATAGCCAATGTAATTAAATTACATTGGCCAAATTCTTCTATTCATCTACTTCCAAAGCATCTCCGCATAAACTCCATCTGCAATCAACTCTCTAAAAGCTTCCTGCACAGTCTCTTTATCTTCCTTATATGTAACTCCAAACCAACGATCCTGTGTCTCCAACACCTTCACGTTCGCTCTTTCTTCTTTCAAAAGCTTGTCCACGATATTCGGTAACAGATATTCGCTCTTTAAATCTCCTTCTTCCACATTCGCAAGGAAATCTTTGAAATCCTCTGCTAAGAAATCCAAAAATTCTGGATATCCTGCCCACATGTTCATGGATACTTTATCTTCTGGACTGATCCATTTCTGTACTTCTTCGCTGTCGCATTTGATCTGTCCGTCTTCTCCCATTTCGATTCCTGTTGTCTCATGTACCTGGCTTAATAAACCATTCTCATCGACAACACTGACTCCTCTGGTCACTGTTCCATTATCGCTTAATGTGTTCTTTAAAATGAATCCGCCCATTCCCATGGTAAATTCTCTTCCAAGGTCTTCTCCGGATACTAAGAAATCATGCAATTTCACAAATGCTTCTTTTCCATAATAATCATCTGCATTGATGATCACAAATGGTTCTTTCACGATATCTTTACAGCATAAAACAGCCTGTCCTGTTCCCCATGGTTTTGTTCTTCCTTCTGGTACTTCAAAACCTTCTGGCAGATCATCAAGTTCCTGAAATACATATTCAACATCAATCTGTTCTTTGATTCTGTTTCCGATGATCTCTTCGAACTCTTTGAAAATGTCTTTGCGGATTATAAAGACAACTTTATTAAATCCTGCTTCTTTTGCATCATGAATGGAATAATCCATGATGATCTCTCCATTTGGTCCCATCTGGGCTAACTGTTTGATTCCTTCTCCAAATCTAGAGCCAATTCCGGCTGCCATGATGATTAATGTTGTATTCATTCGTATTTTCTCCCTTGTAATATAGAAGCTCTTTTTTCATAAAAAGTGATACTAATTTTGAAATTTTTCAAAAAATACTTTATTTCATAAACTAATTCCTTGACTTTTAAAAAAACTTAAGACATTTACCAATTATCATTTCTCCTATCTTTCATATTTGTACTAACACCACATTGAAAGGAGAGCTGATTTATGTTTAAACAATTAAAAAAATTGATAATTAGACAACTTATCAAACAGCTTATTAAACAATTATTCAAATTGTTTGCTATTTGTTTTTTCATCCATCTAGTTAATCTAATTTTTTAAAAAATCACTGCCAAAGTTCCGTAGATTTTATTATTTTAAATAGTTTCTGTATTCCAATCTTTCTATTATTTTTCTCATTTCTTTATTCACTTCTAAATTCTATAAAGTCTACGGAAACTTAGGCTCCCATTTCATAAAACTTATTCGTTTTTTATTATTATGCCAATTCATCCTCACACATATTTAATACAGATGCAATTACAGCATCCATATCATAATATTTATACTCACCCAATCTACCTCCAAAAATGACATTAGTTTCTTTTTCTGCTAACCTTTTATATTCTTCATATAATTTACCATTTTTATCATCATTTACTGGATAATATGGCTCATCACCAAGTTTCCATTCAGAACTATACTCACGACTAATAACTGTCTTAGGTAAATCATTTCCATCTTCATCTTTACCAAATTCAAACCATTTATGCTCGATTATACGTGTCCATGGTGTTTCTGCATCTGTATAGTTAATTGCTGCATTCCCCTGAAAATTAGGTTTATCCAATATTTCTGTTTCAAATCGTACAGATCTATACTCTAATGCTCCCAATTTATAATCAAAATATGCATCTATAGCACCTGTATAGACAATTTTATTCGCAATTTTACTATATTCTTCCTTATTTTTCAAATAATCTACACCTAATCGTACTTCTATTCCCTCTAACATATTTTCTACCATTTTAGTGTATCCACCAACTGGTATTCCCTGATACAATGCATTAAAATAATTATTATCAAATGTAAGACGCACTGGTAGTCTTTTAATAATAAAAGATGGTAATTCTGTACACGGTCTTCCCCATTGCTTTTCTGTATAACCTTTAATGAGCTTTTCGTAAATATCAGTTCCTACCAGACTAATAGCCTGTTCTTCTAAATTCGCTGGCTCTTTGATTCCTGCTTCTTTCTTTTGCTCCTCAATTTTTGCCTCGGCTTCTTCAGGTGTTACAACACCCCACATCTTATTAAATGTATACATATTAAATGGTAATGAATATAATTCACCTTTATAATTAGCTACTGGAGAATTTGTAAAACGATTGAATTCTGCAAATTGAGTAATGTAATTCCAAACTTTTTTATTATTTGTATGGAAAATATGTGCTCCATATTTATGTACATGAATTCCTTCAATATCTTCTGTAAAAACATTACCCGCAATATTAGGTCTTTTGTCAATTACAAGAACTGTTTTTCCTTTTTTCTTTGCTTCGTGTGCAAAAATTGCACCATAAAGACCTGATCCTACTACTAAATAATCATATTTCATTTCAATCTCTCCTATTTTTTCCCTTTATTATTTCTTTTATCTTCAAAGGAATTTTTCTACTAATTGGATAATAAATTTTATATTTAAATAGGTTTTTTTTACCTAATTTTTTAAAATAAAATTCATCTACTCCTTTATAACCATTCTTTCTATATAATTCCATAATTGTATTATAGTATTTATTTTTTGTTGACGATTGACAAAGTTGATGATTATATAAAGATATATCTTCAAATTCAACATTATAAGAAATTACATCTGAAGAAATCATATTAAATAACTTAATTCCCTTTTCAGAATTTAGCATTACTGAATTACATCCATAAAAATTATCTATATTACCTCCATTTTGGATTAATATATTAGGTTTTGTTTTTTCAATTCCCCAACCATCTCCTAATGTAATATCTGACTTTCTATTAGGATTCGCATACTTACATTTATAGCAACTTTCTCTATAAATATCACCATCCAAAAACAATCCATAGTATGATAGTAATTTACAAAAACTTTTTTTAATCTTTCCATCAGAAAATATCATCTCAAAATAAAAAAATACATTTGGACTAATATTTTTTATTTTTTTTCTAAAATTAACATTAACTATATTTTTTTTATATTTTTTATTTAAATATTTAATAAAGTCATTAAACATTTTTCTGCTCGGCGTTCCATGGCAAACTAAATCCACTGTATACAGCGAAGGATAATCTTTGCCTAAAAAATTTTTTAATCCTGAGATTTGACAAGGTGTCCCAGAAAATAATATTTTTTTACCATCATTTAATGACTCTTTTATATCTTTAAATACTATTTCAGCATTACTTTGTACATATTTAGAGCCTAAAATTAAATTTAATTTTTCTTTCTCCTCAATATTTATATGACATACATCAAACTCTCCATTTGAATTGTATCTCAATGCACAACCATAAACTTCTCCTCCTCGCTCTATAAATTTTTGAGCAATTAAAGAAAATACCCCTCCTGAAGTTGAATTCATTAAAATATCTTTATTTTTACTAAGCGCAAAGTAACATTTACTCTTACTATTTAAATCTGATTCTTCTTTTCTTTTTAAATCACATACCTTATTACAAATTCCACATTCAATACATTTCTTATTATCGATTTCTGGATAAATAAAACCATATTCATCCTCAATCATCCTTATTGCTTCCTTCGGACATTTGTTTACACATGCGCCACATCCACAACATTCACTTTTGTTTTCAAATAGTATCATATGTATTATTCCTCTATATTGTTTTTTACATTTTTCAAAAATTTTCTTGCTTTTATTCTTTCTTCATCTAATTTTTGATTTATACTATCATAATCTATTTTCTGTTCTGCAATCGTAAAATCATTAAAATTTGTTAAATGTCTATTAGGTATTCCTGCCCATTTTAAAATACTACTCAATCTTGTAGAAAATTCGTTTGGATAAATATCTATTAATTCTCTATTAAAATTCAAACTAAATGCTGTTCCATGAAAAGAATCCGTAATAACATAAGATGCATGTTGAATTAAAGATAAAAATTCTTCTACTTCTGGCATTAAAAATACTTTTCCTTTTTTTAATTTATCTTTCATGCGCATTCCTATATATACTAACTTCATATTTTTTTTGTCTGCAAACATTTTTGCATACTCATCAAACTCTTGATTTGGATTAAGCTGATACACTAAAACATAATTTTCTTTAACCAGCCTTGGAGAAGAAATATTTTTCCAAAATTCTACTGGCAATAATAAAGTAGGATCTAATAAATGCTCAGCATTATTTATCCCTAGTCCATTCAATAAATCAACAGCAGTTGACTCTCTTACTGAAATGTATTTTATTCTATCTAATAATCGTCTTGTATCATCAACTTCATCACTTGGTAATTCTGTAACTCCAAAACTTGAACAAAATGAAAATTTCATTTTATTATCCGGTACAAATTTTAAATACATTGCTGGTAATATTCCTTGATTCCAACTACTATTCCATACCTGATCACTACCTACACAAAATGCATCCGCCATTAAAGGATATTTAACAAAATCATCATCTGTTCTATATTCTTGTTTAGTTAATCTTACAAACTTACTTAAAAACGAATTAAATACCTTTTTATATCTAGAACACATAGGCATTAATGCAATTTTTTTAATTTTTGCTTTTATACCTTGATCATATTTTACCCATTCATTAAGCATATTTTCATCGGCTGAATCATCTCTAATAAATCGAATTGTTTCAACTTCTTCAAAAAATTCCCCTAATATTTTTTGTGTTGCATATGTTTGAAGCACTGATCCATAATTTTTTATACATTGTAGTGTTAATAATTCTATTTTCATATTATTTCTCCCTAATTTTTTGAATTAACTGTTTACGTAAAACTGTATACTTCATCAAAATTTTCATCATTCTTCTTTGAATAAAATTAATTTTCATATATTTTTTACAAACATAATATCTTGATTCCAAGAGTCTCTTAAGTGCCGTAATGTTAGTATTATCCGAATTTTCTATATGATCATGAATGTAAAATAAATCAGTAATAAGTCCAACTCTATATCCACTCTTATTCAAACGTTTAGATATAATAGTTTCTTCACAATATAAAAATGTATTTTCATCAAAATATCCCGCATTTTTTAGTGCTTCTGCTAAAAAAAACATAAAACTACCCCTTACAATATCCACATATTGTATATCTTTATTTATATTTATATTTTCTTGTCTTTTATTTCTATAATTAATTTTATTTCCTATATATGTCATATCACTAATATAATTCCAGAATGTTGGATATTCATAATACGATATCTGTTCCTTATTATCTGGGCCCATCATTCGCATAGAAACTAAACCTAATGAACTATCTTTTTCTAAGGCTTCCTCACATCTTAAAATCTTATCTTCTTCAAAAATTGTATCTGTATTTGCAAAAAAAACATATCGTGGGTTATATGTATCTATTGCATATTGAGCTCCTATGTTATTTCCTGCAGAAAATCCCCTATTTTTATCAGCCTTTAATAATTCTATTTTTTCATTTACTATATTCTCAATTTTTTCATAAGAACCATCTTTACTATCATTATCAACAATCACTATTTTGTCAATACTAGAAAAAGCCTCACAACGTTTAGCTAATGAAATAGCACGTTCTGAATCTTTATAATTTAATATAATCATTACGCAATCCATCTTTTCCCCCAATATAAATTTTTATTTCTTACTTAGAATACTTTTAATTTGTCCCATCATTTGATTCTTTAATGACAAAAAGATTTCTACTTTCAATCCCCAAAGTAGCACTATATATACTATTCCAAATGATATGGCTGTTATACAAAGATTAATAAAAGCATTAAAATCTATATAATTTCTTAATAAAAATATAATAAAACTACTTACTCCAGACGATACTATAATTTTTAATAATTCCTTAACATTAATACATTTCTTTATAATATTTCTGGCATAAAATGTTTGTATGGATGCCTGTGAAATCTCTGCGATAAGCGTTGCAACTGCTGCTCCTATAAATCCATATTTAGGTAGCAAAAACATATTAAACAAAAAATCTACTACTGCACCAGTAGTAACCGCCGTCATAAAATATTTATCTTCTCCTCTTGGTAATAATATCTGATTTCCAACTATATTAGAAAAACCAGAAACAATTAAAATCGGCATTAATATCTGCATTCCAAAAACTGATGGAAGATATGTATTACTTGCTAATAAGCAAACACTATCCTTTGCTTCAAAAATAAAATATACTGACATTGGAATTGCTAACATTGCTATTACTAATATAGATTTCTTTACCAATACAAAAAACTCATTTTTTTTATTCTTTTTTGCATAATAAGATAACCTTGGTAGCAAAACTGCACTTACTGCGTTTACTAACGACAACAAAATTGTCTTTACTTTTACTGCTACCGTATAATAACCAACATCAGTATCACCATTGATAAAGCCTAACATCACCGTATCAAGACTCGTATAAATACTAACTGCCAATGTTGCTGCAAATAACAGAAATGTTGCTTTTAAATGTCTTGAAATATTATAATTTTTTTGTTTCTTATAAGAGACAAATTTTCTTGAATATATCAAATTACACACATAAGATGCTGCCAATGAAAAGACTGTTATTGCTGAATATAAAAATGCATCGTTACTATTTTTTACCAATAATAGCAATAATAACAATGATATAAATTTAAATAATATCGATCTTTTTGTTATGTATGAATATTTTTCTAATCCTGAAAAAAACCAATCTAGGCTAAAAATATTGGACACAATAAGTATTATTTGTAATATTAAAAGAGCAAAATTATCTTGAAATTTTTTAACAAACAAAACTGAAATTAGCAATGTTATTACTACAATCAACGTACTTATTGTCTTTAAAAAAAGTAACTCTTGTGTTGTTTTAGATAATTGTTCTTTATTATCTCTTACTAATGAGCATGCTCTTATTCCATAAGTACCTATTCCTAATCCTGCAAACATAATTGCATATGTACCCACAGAATTCATAAAATTTACTTGTCCTAAACTTTCTACTGACAAAATTCTTGTAACATATGGAAATGAAATCAATGGAAATATAAGACTACTTAATGTAAGTAATATATTCATAAATGCATTATATTTTATTGAATTATCTTTCATAATAATTCCTTTCTATCTAACGTAATTCTAATTATATCTAATGTTCATATATTCATAAATAACACTACTAATTAAATATCCTATCGGAAATAATAATTTTATATTTTTTTCATATATTATATCTAAAAAATGCATATTATAATCAAAATAATACATTTTTTTATCATGTAATTTTTTCATGATAAATTCTAGCGAGAATTTGTTCGAAAATTTTTCATTTAATCCTGATATATAATTTTCAACTACATGTTTAGAAATATCATTATAAAATGCTATATTTTGAGGTCTATCAACTATATTTCTTTTTAAATAACATTTTTTTAATTCTTTTTCTATTTCATCAACTGCTGTCTCACTATTCCAAATTTTCTGAACTAATTTTCTATAACCATCATCTAAATCCTGCAAATATTTGTTTATTTTATAAAAAACTTGTAGTTCCATTTCGTCATTTTTTATAACTGGATTTATTTTTCCACTCACTTTTTTATAACCCATCACTGGCCCATGATCAGCTGTAAACAAAGTTTCAAGAAACATCCTATTTTTTCTAAATATAAAACAATCTTTATTTTTTTTAGATATTGTTGAAAAAATTACTCCTGTCTTTGTATTATTAGTTGAATAACTACATTTTTCTACCATTTCTCCCTTATCAAAAATTCCTAAATAGTACCCATGGATTATTACATTATCATTTATAACTTTTCTTAAATTATCTTGTATTGACCCTTTCCAACCAATATCTACCATACATAATTTACCTTGTTTGATATTTATTCCTTGTTGTAATAAATATTCATCTAATAATTCTTTTTTATTTTTTCTTATTCTATCATATTCTAAAATGAATCTTTTATCATTAATTATTTTATTAAAAATAGGTACCCTTTTCTTATTATTTATAATAATAGTTTCGTCATTCACTTTATAAGTATCTTTTATATATTCATTAAGTTCTTGTGAAAATTCCATAAATTCCATAAAACTTTTTAAACTATAACTTCTACTTTTTGAAAAAATATTATCAAACGATTCTCTTTGTATATTTTCTAAACCAGCAAGCACAGTTGCTTTTCTACTGACATATAAATAATTAGTCTCAAATTGTAATTCTTTCGGATAAAAACTTTGATAATAATCAAAAATTTTCTTTAACCCTTGTCCTTCTCTTGAGCAAAAATAAATTTTATCTTCTTGTGCTTCGGTTAAGTATTTATATAATCTATCTGCAAAAAGTAATAAAATCGGTATATACCCACGAAGTGGATTATAATTACAACCAGAAATTTCATATATATTTTTTATAATATCTTTTTTCTCTAATATTTTCGGAGAATTCCATTCATTTTTTTTATGCCACGATCTAATTCCTAATTTAGAAGGTATTTCTACATCTGACCTGCTATTGTCTCCTATCATTAACATCTTTTCAGGCCTAATATGTTTTCTTTTTAAAACATATTGATATAAATTTCCAGTTGATTTTCTTTTTCCAATATCTGATGATACAAATATTTCATCAATAAATTTTCCAATCCCCAAGTTATCAAGAATTGGTTTTAGCAACTCTTTTCCAAAATAAAAATCTGAAATGACAATAATTTCTTTTTTCATTTCTTTTAAATCATGTATTAAAAGCAACCCATCTTCATCTATCACTAGTGCTTTTTGTTCAATCGCAACTTCCATTTTCTTAGACATATTGTAAAATTCGTCAAAAGATATCTTCATATGACAAGAATCATAAACCTCTTTTAATAAATCTTTATAACTTGGTTCTTCTATTTCTTTTTTTAAATATATTTCTTTTTCTTTTCTTGTCTTATATAAATCTTTCCATGAAACTTTAAGACATAGAATTCTCTCCATGTATTTTGCCCATTCTACTAAAACTTGTTCATTATTGCACTTCCTATGAACTAATGTATCAAAACAATCAAAAGCAATTACTGAACTTTTTTCTGCTAATTTCAACAATTGTTTTTTATTTTTATCTTGCATATCTACTCTCCCTCATATATTAAAACTTAATTTTACTATATATTTTTCATTAATCCATGTTATTAAAGTTGCGCCATACACTATCTATCATCGCAGAATTTATTACTGTTCATAAACATGGTATTTCAAATTTATCTCTATATTTAGGTATTCGAACTATTTTCTTTATCCATATTGAAAAGCATTGTAATCACCATCATCATCAATATACTCGTAGTAAACAATGATGGAGTCAAAGATGACCATGTGATAATATCCATTAGTATAAATTGCATATATGCCATTTTATTATATTTTTTATAAATTTTATATGCTTTCACTATACATATCAAACTAATGATTATTAATGCACCAATACCAATTAATCCATATTTAAATAATATTCCTATTATTCCTACATCATCCAAATAAAATCTTGCTGTACCATGAATTGTCCAAAGTGGATTAGCTATTTTCATTGCCAAACTATTGTGTATATTAGGTACTCCATATCCAAATATTGCTGTTCTTACAGAACTAAATGTTTTGGAAATATAATATGCTTTTCCAGCTGTTCTTACAGATAATGTATCATTATCTGTACTATTTCCAACTATTGTTGCAAATATATCTCTCCCCATAGTTGTTGATGAAAATGCTATTATTACAACAACTACCGCAAATATCAAAAATATTTTTCTGTCTGCTTTCATATTTCTACGAATACACATACATAATATAAGTGCACTTAACAATGCAATCGATGCCATTCTTCCCTTTGTTACAAAAACAATAATATATATATATATCATCATCTCAATTAATAACATTATCTTCTTTTTCAATGACGTATTTTCATTAAAAAGTTCATCTATAATTATCCCTACTGTATACGCAAAAAAGGCAGAATTGAAATAAAGTCGTACACTTCCATATCTATTACTAACTATAGTATAAGTAAATTGCACATAACTATATAAATAATATTGTGCAATACAAATGAGTGCATAAATCCTACATATATATTTTATACACAAATTCAAACCATCTGATGTTATTTTTTTCTGTTTATACCATTTACTTATTGGGTACATTAATACAACCCACGAAAGCCATTCTCGTTGAGCAACAATCCCTGATAATAATCCTTGCCCATATGAAATGTCTGCTGAGTACGAAGATAAAATTGCTATAATTATTAAAACACATATTAAAAATAATACTTTAAAATTTTTTAACACTAATTTATTTTTTAAAATTTCATATAATGTAATAGATATGCAAAATAAAAACACCATATCTGCATAATATATTCCCATAAAATTTATAGATGAAGTATTTACCAAATCAAAAAATCCAAGATCTAACATCATTGCAAAGAACAATATAACATAGTATTTTTTTACCTTATGTATTTTTAATAACATTCATTCTCTCCTCATATAATCAAGTGTTTTTTATTGAAAATTCAAGGTTTTCCAACCTTTCATATCTCAGTGAATAAGCCACAGCTATGAGCATTTCGATGTATCAGGTACTGAAATAGCGGTTGAATGGTATACGAAATAAAACGTCATTGATTTTCGCTTTACTGGCCTTGTGTATACCCTTCCCTCTATGGCAGCTAACCTCCTATATCCACCAGGATCATCTCTGTCTCCAGAGGTCCTAACTTCCTTCGTCCTGCCTGCCCATAACCAGGGTGTCAGCTATGCTCCTTAACGTGGTCATGCCCCCTGGAAAGTATTCCTGCCGACTACTGGCTCATTCTTTGTATTTTTGATTACTGACCTGCTTCCTGTACCAGCACCGTAAACAGTGGACGTTATCTGTTACATTCTGCTTTGTTCAGTGACTGTCCTATTGACAGTCTCCACTATAGTTACTTATTTTGCTTATGCTGCCTGCAGATAAATCTTCGGCCTTTTGATATCATTTATCATCTTCTTTGGATCATATGCCACACCTTTTGTTAGTATGGCATAAAAGATACGAAGTGCTTTTGCTGCGACCGCCATAAGCGACTGCATCTTCTTTAACGGATTTATCCTTCTGGTTGTGTAATATATATGCAGTTCTTTAAACTCCGCATTTTTCGACACAAGTGACATCGCAACCTCAAAGAGCAGATATCTAAGCCTCTTTCGGCCTCGTCTGCTTATCCTTGTCTCTCCCTTGTGCTTGCCTGAACTGTTCTCAACCAGTGCTAATCCTGCAAGTTTCTGCAATTCTTTTGGATTATTGAAGCGGCTGATATCTCCCACTTCCGCCAGAAATCCTGACACTGTCTTGATCCCTACACCCTTGATCTCCAACAGCTTTTCTGCCATCGGAATCTGTTTTACCAGCTCTTCGATCAGAGCCATTACTTCCTGAAGACGTACATTCCTAGATTCGTAATCTTCTAAAAGCATACGGATCTCCATTCTTGCAGATACTGCACCTTCCTTACTTCCGACACTGTGCTCGGCAGCTTCCATCAGGGTCTTTGCCCTCGCTTTTCCAACTGCTCTCATCTTTGCATCCCGCCAGATCTGGTTCACTCCATCAATACCCAACGTCAAGATATCTTCTGGAAGCGGTGCCACTTTAAGAATCATCATTCCACTTTTAGCATCTGGTTTCCCATATACCGTCTTATATTCAGGAAAATATATATTGAACCAACGACTGATCCTGTTCTGAATTCTCGTAAGCTCTGCCTGTAATTGAAATCTTATGTTCGATGCTGTTCTAAGGTCAGCATAAACACCTTCCGGAAGATATGGGATCATATACCGTCCCTCTCTAACTAATCCTGCGATAACTTTCGGATCCTTACGGTCATTCTTAGTCGGATGATTATCGTCGAGTTCTTTTGATTTTTTTACATGATGAGGATTCACAAGAACTGGCCTCATTTCATTATCCTGAAGAAATTTTCCAAGATTAAACCAGTAATGTCCTGTTGGTTCCATACCTGGAACAACTTTATCCTTTTCATGCATTTCTTTCATATCCTGAATCCACGCCTTAAATGACATGAATCCAACTTCTGTGTTACTAAACTTAAATGGCTTCTTTGAATACTCAATTCCTCTATAATCAAAAGCTCTTGCATAATGTGTTTCACTTCCAATATCAATTCCAAGTACCAAAGTATTTTCTGTAATAGCTTCAATTTTTGCATTCTGTGTGTTAGACTTCATTATAGATACCTCTTTGTTCAATAAGATTTTTACTAACCTGCCAGTCAGTAGTCTTATTGTACTCTGAGGTATTTTCAATTTTCAACATCCACGTTTTTATTATACAGGAAGCTCCTAACTAGAAATAAATTTATTTATTATTCCAAAAAAATTCATTTATTTCATTTTCACTACTTAAATGACATGGTCTATTGCAACACTGCTTATACTTTTTCTTTGCAATTTCATCAAAAGATCCTATTACTTTCGCAGGATTTCCTGCAACAACACTACCATCTTCGACATCTTTTGTTACGACACTTCCAGCGCCTATTATCACATTGTTTCCAATTGTAACTCCTGAAAGTATAATACTGTCTGCCCCAATCATAACATTATTTCCAATAATTATTTTATCCATATAATAAAGACATTTTTCATTCACCTTATATCCTGCATATCCAAAAACTGCTGGAGATATATCATGTGTTATAAATCTAACTCCTGCTGTGACTTTTACATTATCTCCTATGCTTACTAAATATGGTTCACTTGGAATAGTATATGGTTGCCAAAGTACAGCTTTTCCAAAATGATGAAATATTCCTGTATTTTCTAAAAACTTGCCTCTGTCTTTTACAAAAAACATTTGAAATTCAATCATCTTCTTTTTTTTAAACAATTGCTTTCTCATACAATCTACCTCTAATATTTGATATCATTAATTTCTATTTTTCTTCATATAAATAATTTCATATTTAATTTTTTCAGCTAAATACAATACCTTTGTTCTTTCTAACACTGTTAACCAAAACTGTTTTAAATCTTTTTTTCTATCAACGCGTGCCAAAGGAAAATATCCTATTTTAAACCTATCTTTATTTTTTTCTATCCATACATTCAACAAAAACTCGGAGTAAAAGCCCAATTCTCTTGGCCACACACCTCCATTTTCATTTAATATATTTTCAATATGAAATTCTAATTCAAAAAGCCATTTGCAATATTCATCAAATATATCTGAACGTGCGATCATAACATTACAAAAAAACATTTTTTTGTCTAAAAATACTTTTTTTAACGTTTTCAAATAATTGGGGCAAATTTCGGAAATCGCTTTATATATAAATTTATAAGATCTATCATTTAATAATTCTTTCTCATCTGCATACCATGCATTTTCAATCCCTCTATATTTTTTTTCAGGTAATAATACATCATATTTATCACACAAATCAGACAATTCCTTTTCTGTGAATACATTTTTATATGAATTCATAGAAAAATAATGTTTTGCTAAATATCTTCTATAATGACATAATCCTTTATATTCTGCTTTTATATTTTTTTCAGCCCAATATAATGCTGTCAATTCACAGTATGTTGGATTCTTTTCTGAAATATTATCTCCTTCATCATCATGTAAATATGGGAATCTATTTTTTGCATTTTTGCTACCTACTTGAATAAGCGAATAACATTTTCCAAAAGATTTTATTTTAACTTTTTTATGTGTTGCTACTAAAATTTTAATTTTTTCCATTTTAATTTTTCTTACCTTTTCTTTATAGTTTTATTTATTATATAATACATTTTTAATCGAATAAGTATTAAACGCACCTTATCTTTTATCGAATTACATTTTATTTTTTTGATTGTTACATTTATTTTTGATTTCTCTATTGCATCTTTTATTTGTTGTTTAGAATAATTTCTTTCAATACAAAACCCTATTGTCCTATATATCATTCTCAACATTGCTAAATTCATGTTATTATACATAACACCATTATCATCATTATTTTTCACAATTGAACACATATCTACATATACCCGATAGTTATCATAAAAATATCTAGGATTCACATTCCCACAAATTCCATTTTTATTCAAAAAATATACATATATTTTTCTATGTGATATATATATATTACTAGCATGTTTTAGAAATTTTATAGTAAAATCTATGTCTTCTCCTACTATCATATTTCTATTGAATCTTATATTATACTTTTCTATCAATTCTCTCATATAGATTTTGTTCCAAGGTGCATTAGCTTTTTGCATTATTACCAAATTTAAATAATCTTTATACTCTATAATTCCTTCTGCTTCATCTAACGTATATTCTTTATATTTTTCTTCACAATCTACACTTAACCAATCAAACTGTATTAAATGTGTATTTATTTTGCATAACTTTAATGATGTTTCTAAATAATCATTTGTTATTCTATCATCACTATCTATAAAAGCAATATATTTTCCAGAAGCAATATCTAGTCCTTTATTTCTTGCCGCACTAGCACCTTCATTTTTTTGTTGACTCAATTTTATAAACGCATATTTATCAGCATAATTTTTACATATTTTAAAAGAATTATCTGTTGATCCATCATCTATCAAAATAATTTCTATACCTTTTAAATATTGATTTACCAATGATTCTAATAATTTTTTTAAATTCCCTTCCGCATTATATACAGGAATTATAATGCTTAGCTCCAATGGTTATATCCTCCTATATTTCTTAAATAATTTGAATGCCACATTATATAATTTTATATTAAAAATAAATAATCCAATTTGAAGTCTTTTTGCCTTTGATAAATATTCTGCTTTTTTTACATATGACATATTTTTTCTAATTGTTTTTCGACTATTCTTTATAAAATTTTTCGGACATTTTACTTTGTTTTTTAAATAATAATCATACACCGTTAATATTGCTGAAACATATGATACATGACCTACCACACTCAATTCAGGATATTTTTGATCTAAATACACCATTTGATCATGCGCAGCTTTATAAAAATCATGATTGATTTTTTTATTTCTTGTCAAACTACTAGTTCTTTGCAAATAATTATATAATGTTTCAGATATATATGACACTTTCTGTGCTCTATCAAAAATCCTATACATTATATAAAAATCTTCGCTTAATTTTCCCACAGGAAAACGTATACTTTCAAACAATTCTTTTTTAAAAAGCTTACTCCAAACTCCCATATCAAATTTTTCATATGTATTCATTTCACGAATCGCATCTGCAAATTCAAACACTTCATCCTTTGCTTTTAAATTCTTGGGCATAATTTTACCATCTTCAAATACATAGTTCACATTACATATAGACATAGTACATTTATTTTTTATAATTGCCTCTAATAATTTTTCATACATCTCTGGCTCAATATAATCATCACTATCTACAAATCCTATGTATTCTCCATTTGCACAATCTAAACCACTGTTTCTTGCTGCTGATAATCCCCCATTTTTTTGATGAATAACTTTAACCCTTTCATCTTTTTTAGCATATCTATCACAAATTTTTCCACAACTATCAGGCGATCCATCATCTACCAAAATCACTTCTAATTCTTTATATGTCTGATTTAAAATACTATCAATGCATTTAGGTAAATATTCTTCAACATTATAGATAGGTACTATGATACTAATAATTGGATTTTCCATAACTATTACTCCTTTTTATTTCTGCAGGAATTCCTATTAATACTGCTCCTTTATTTCGACATGATTTTGTAACTACTGCTCCTGCACCAATTGATACATCGCTAGCAATCGAAACATCTCCAATTATAGAAGCTCCAAAACCCACATCACATTTATCTCCAATTTTAGGCGCTCCTGAAGATTTTCCTGAATTTCCAATACAATTATTACCATGTAACCGACAAAACTCTCCTATCACAGCATTTCCATTAATAATAACATTACCATGATGATATATCATAAATCCTTTTCCAATTCTTGCACTAGGTGAAATATAAAATCCTAATTTATTTCCCAACCTATTCTGCTTTTTACAATGCCAAATATATCCTACTATTGCTAATTTATTTCCTCTTTCCACCTGCATTTTATAATATTGACAATATCTAAAATTTCGAAGATATTTTTGAATTTTTATTATATGATCATCTGTTATTTTTAAAAGAATTTTTGATCTAAAAGCATTATTTATATACTTTTCATAAACATATTTATCTGCTGACAAAATTTCTTTTAATTCCTTCCTATCCACAATTACTTCTCCTATTTCAATTCATCCTACTCAATATCAATTATTTCAATCCATCACTATCTTCTATACAACTTCAAAGTTCTCTCAACAACATCATCCCAATCATACTTACTACAAATATAATCAGCCGCTTCACTCTTATACTTCTCCACAAGTTCCACATCATCACAAACCATCTGCAGCTTTTCCTTAAGGTCTTCCACATTAGCCTTCTTAAACAATATCGCCTTATCCTCAACCACATCAGCAATCTCAG